>Ga0308172_1000083_pt1 | contig 193968 bp, 176 predicted proteins | sample PhyGR2_FD_202134 | JGI IMG/M metagenome (GOLD analysis project Ga0308172, IMG submission 202134) | Phyllosphere microbial communities from UC Gill Tract Community Farm, Albany, California, United States - DLSLSG.R2 | ecosystem: Host-associated > Plants > Phyllosphere > Unclassified | place... | reverse complement strand
CACCGACGGCCTGACCGGTGAGAACCTGGTCGAGCTGCTCGAGATGCGTCTGGACGCCCTCGTCGTGCGTTCGGGCTTCGCCCGCACCACCGCGCAGGCTCGCCAGCTCGTCGTGCACCGCCACATCCTGGTCGACGGCCAGCTCGTGGACCGCCCGTCGTTCCGCGTGAAGCCGGGTCAGCAGATCCACGTCAAGCCGAAGAGCGAGGGGCTCGAGCCCTTCCAGGTCGCCGCCGCCGGTGGGCACGCCGAGGTGCTGCCCCCCGTTCCCGGTTACCTCGAGGTCGACCTCTCGACCCTGCAGGCAAAGCTCGTGCGTCGCCCCAAGCGCGCCGAGGTGCCCGTCACGTGTGACGTGCAGCTCGTCGTCGAGTACTACGCCGCCCGCTGATCTCAGCGAGCACGAAGGGCGTCGGGTCTCCCGGCGCCCTTCGTCGTTTCCCCGACGCCGCCGCTTCTCCCGAACGAATGCCGTGGCGCCGACGACGTCACGACGCCGTCACCGCGACCGCACCGTCGTATCGAGCGCCGGATCCGCGGCATCCACCGTCGTCGTGCGCTGCTCGGCGAAGCCGTCGCCTACGATGAAGGATGCCGCGACCGCGGCGTCGTATCGAGGAAGAAGTGGTGATCGTGAGAAGCCTCGTCTGGTTCGCGTTGGGCATCGCCGGCGGGTTCGTCGCCGCCCACCTCGTCAACAAGGATCCGCGGGGGCAGGAGTTGTTCGCGCAGTTCGACGCCCGGATCGGCGAGTTCACCGATCGCATGAGCGACGCGTACCACGAGCAGGAGACCCGTCTCTCCGAGATCGTCGAGGACGTCAAGGGTGTGGCGGCCTCGGCCGTCGACCGCGCTTCGGATGCCGTCGGAGACGCCACGGCCGCCGCCAAGAACGCCGCCTCCTCGTCCGACTGACCTCCTCCAGCCCGCCCCCGAACGCTCCGGGGCGGCTGCCGCCTGCGCACGGAAAGACCCGCCATGAAAACCGCTGAGATCGCCCAGCGCTTCCTCGATTTCTTCGAGAAGAAGAACCACACGATCGTCCCCTCGGCCTCGCTCGTCACCGACGACCCGGCCCTGTTGTTCACCGTGGCGGGCATGGTGCCCTTCATCCCGTACCTGAGCGGAGTCGTGCCGCCGCCGTATCCGCGTGCCGCCGACGTGCAGAAGTGCATCCGCACCAACGACATCGAAGAGGTCGGCAAGACCCCCCGCCACGGCACCTTCTTCCAGATGCTCGGCAACTGGTCGTTCGGCGACTACTTCAAAGATGACGCGATCCGTTTCGCCTGGGAGCTGCTCACCGCCCCCGAGTCCGAGGGCGGCCTCGCCTTCGACCCGAAGGATCTCTGGGTGACCGTCTACGAAGAGGACGACGAGGCGCACGATCTCTGGCTGAAGCTCAGCTCCCTGCCCGCGGATCGGATCCAGCGTCTGGGTAAGGACACGAACTACTGGTCGACGGGTCTGCCGGGCCCGGCCGGCCCCTGCTCGGAGATCTTCTTCGACCGCGGCCCCGACTACGGCATCGATGGTGGTCCCGCGACCGACGACGACCGGTACGTCGAGATCTGGAACCTCGTGTTCATGCAGTACGAGATCACCAACGTGCGGTCGAAGTACGACTTCGACATCGTGGGCGAGCTGCCCGCCAAGAACATCGACACCGGCATGGGCCTCGAGCGAATCGCGTTCATCAAGCAGGGCGTCGACAACATGTACGAGACCGACCAGGTGCGCCCGGTCCTCGATCTCGCGGCGAGCCTCGCCGGGAAGTCGTACGGAGCCGAGTCGCACGACGACGACGTGCGCCTGCGCATCGTCGCCGACCACGTGCGTTCCTCGCTCATGCTCCTCGCCGACGGGGTGACCCCCTCGAACGAGGGTCGCGGGTACATCCTGCGCCGCATCATGCGACGGGCGATCCGCTCGATGCGCCTGCTCGGCGTGGAGGGTCCGACCTTCCCCGAGCTGTTCGCCGCCTCGCGCGACGCCATGAAGGAGTCGTACCCCGAGGTCGAGGCGGACTACGCCCGACTTTCGGCGTACGCCATCGCCGAGGAGCAGACGTTCCTACGGACGCTCGCCGCGGGTTCGGCGATCCTCGACCAGTCGGTCGCGCAGGCGAAGCAGGGGGGCGAGGCCACTCTCTCCGGTTCGGAGGCCTTCCTGCTCCACGACACGTACGGCTTCCCGATCGACCTCACGCTGGAGATCGCCGAGGAAGCCGGTCTCTCCGTCGACCGTGATGCGTTCGACCAGCTCATGCAGGAACAGCGCACCCGCGCCAAGGCCGACGCCCGGGCGCGCAAGGGCGCGATCGCCGACCAGAGCGCCTACCGCGAGTTCCGGGCCCTCGGCGAGACGGTGTTCACCGGCTACACCGAGCTCGAGACGGAGTCGAGGGTGCTCGGCATCCTGGTCGACGGCCAGGGGACCGATCGTGCCGCGGAGGGGCAGATCGCCGAGGTCATCACCGCCGAGACCGCGCTGTACGCCGAGTCGGGCGGACAGGTCGCCGACAAGGGCACGATCGTCGGGCCGGGCTACGAACTCGAGGTCCTCGACGTGCAGCGCCCGGTGCCCGGCCTCGTCAGCCACACCGTCGAGGTGAGGACCGGCGAGGTGTCGGTGGGAGCTCCCGCCACCACCGTCGTGGACGCCCTCAACCGCCACTCGGCGCAGCAGGCGCACTCCGCCACGCACCTCGTGCACGCCGCCATCCGCGACACGCTCGGCAAGACCGCGACCCAGACCGGTTCGCTGAACCGCGCGGGATACATGCGCTTCGACTTCAGCTGGGGCTCCGCCCTCTCGCCCGAGACCCGCACCGAGATCGAGGACATCGCCAACAACGCCGTCCGAGACAATCTCGAGGTCACCACGCGCGTGATGTCGCTCGACGAGGCCAAGGCCGCCGGCGCCATGGCCCTGTTCGGCGAGAAGTATGGCGACACCGTGCGTATGGTCGACATCGGCGGCCCCTGGTCGCGCGAGCTCTGCGGCGGCACCCACGTCGCCCGCAGCTCCGAGATCGGCCTCGTCAACCTCGTCGGCGAGCAGTCGGTCGGTGCGTCCAACCGCCGTGTCGAGGCGCTCGTGGGACTCGACGCCTTCCGCGACCTGGCCGCCGAGCGCGCGATCGTGTCGCAGCTGTCGACCTCGCTCAAGACCCCGCGCGAGCAGCTGACGACCCGTATCGCGGAGCTCGCTGCGAGCCTCAAGGCCGCTGAGAAGAAGATCGCCGCGTTCGAAGCGCAGGCCCTCACCGGCCGCCTGCCGCAGCTCGTGGAGGCGGCCGTCGCCGTCGGCACGGTGCGGGTGGTCGCCGAGAGCCTGGGAGAGGGCGCCTCGTCGGACGACGTGCGCTCCCTCGCTCTCCAGGTCCGCGACCGGCTGGGTTCCGACCCCGCGGTCGTCGCCCTCGCCTCGGTCGCCGGCGGACGCGCCACGGTGGTCGTCGTCACCAACGACGCCGCGCGCGAGCGCGGTCTCGCCGCCGGCGCGCTCGCCAAGAGCGCGGCCGGCGTGCTCGGTGGCGGCGGCGGCGGACGCCCCGACGTCGCTCAGGGCGGCGGAACGGATGCCGCCGCCCTGCCGCAGGCACTCGAGGGAATCGTCGCCGACGTGCGGGCGATCACCGCGTGACGGAGTTCCGGCGCGGCATCCGTCTGGGCATCGATGTCGGGCGCGCTCGCGTAGGTGTCGCCCGGTCCGACCCCGACGGGATGCTCGCCGTCCCCGTCGAGACGGTGCCGCGCAAAGGACAGCCCGTGCGCCGGATCGTGGAACTGGCTTCCGAGTACGAGGCGTTCGAGGTGCTCGTCGGCCTCCCGCTGAACCTTCGGGGAGAGGACACGCCCTCGACGATCGACGCGAGGACCTTCGCGGGGCAGCTGGCAGCGGCCCTCGATGTTCCCGTGCGTCTCGTCGACGAACGTCTCAGCACCGTCTCGGCACACGGCGTCCTGCGGCAGGCAGGCCGTTCTCAGCGTGACTCTCGTAGCATTGTGGACCAAGTCGCCGCTGTGGTGCTTCTGCAGCAGGCGCTCGACGTGGAGCGACAGTCCGGCGAGCCGGCCGGGCACGCCGTAGCACCGGGACAGGAGCCCGCCTGACATGCCCGAGAACAACGACCCCACCGTCGGCGATCCCTTCGCCGAGCTGTATGGACGTCTGCCCGACCCGCGCACCGACGGCGCGACGCGGCGCCGGCCCGCCCCGGCGGATGATGCACCCGCGTCCGGGATCGTCGATGCCCCGCCCTCCCGTCGGGCCGCGCGGCAGGCGCGCGCGCAGAACGGCGCGACGGAGACGCAGCCTGCCGGCTCGGAGAGCACCCCGCCGATCTCCGCGATCCCCGCGGCCGATGCCGCGGCCTCTACGCGTCCGACGTCGTCGGAGCCGACAGGGGCGGAGCCCACAGCTCCGCGGCCGTCCGTCGCACGATCCGCGTCAGAGCGGCCGGCGACCGAGCAGTCCACCGCTCCCGCGCGATCGGCCACCGAACGAATGCCGGCCGCGGCACCCGCGCGCGAGCCCGAACCCGTCCTCGTCGGCGCCGCGAGCGCATCGACGGCCGCCGGGCAGACGTCGGCACCCGCCACCGCCGGTTCTCTCGAAGACCTCTTCGCCGGCCGGGCTCACACCGATCAGATCGGAGCGTCCGCGCAGCGACCGCCGAAGAAACGCCGCCGTGTCGGCGGGTGGATCGCCCTGGCGGTCGTCCTCGTGATCGTCGGCGGTCTCGTCGGGGGCGGCTTCGCCCTGTGGAACACCTATGGTGAGCGCGTCCAGGCGTTCCTCGGCACCGGTGAGCCCACCGACTTCGAGGCCGGGATGGCCACCGGCGAGGCACGCGTGACGATCGTGTCGGGTGACACCGGCGAGTCGGTGTCACCGAAGATGTACGACGCCGGAGTGACCAAAGCGTCCGACTCGCTCTACAAGTACATGATCGACAACTCGGTCGGTTTCACCTTCCAGCCCGGTGTCTACAAGCTGCAGAAGCAGATGACGTCGGAAGCGGTGATCGCCGCGCTCCGCGATCCCGCGAGCCGCCTCGACAACTCGGTCCAGCTGCGCGAGGGACTGACGCTGAACCAGTCGTTGGATGCGATGTCCGAACAGCTCGGCATCCCGCGAGCCGACCTCGATGCCGCCGTCAGTGACCCCTCGGTGTACGGCGTCCCCGCGTCCACGCTCGAGGGCTGGATCTTCCCCGCGACCTACGACTTCGACGAGGGCGTGAGCGCGACCGACGTCATCTCGCGGATGGTCCAGCGCACGATCCAGTCGCTCGACACCGCGGGCGTGCCGGTAGACGATCGCGAGCGCATTCTCACGGTGGCGTCCATCATCGAACGCGAAGCGCGCTCGAGCGAGGACTTCTACAAGGTCTCGCGCGTCATCGAGAACCGCCTCGATCCGTCCAACCAGGAGACGTTCGGCAAGCTCGAGATGGACTCCACCGTGCAGTACGGGGCGGGGGAGATCGGGAGCGGTTCGGTGAGCACCTCGGAAGAGGCGCGCAACAACGACAACCCCTACAACACCTACATCCACCCGGGTCTGCCGGTGGGTCCCATCTCCAACCCCGGGGACCTCGCGATCGACGCGGCCATGAAGCCGGCGGACGGCCCGTGGCTGTACTTCGTCACCGTCAACCTCGACACGGGCGAGACCGTCTTCACCTCCACGTACTCCGAGCACCTCAAGGCGGTCGACCAGTGGCGTGCGTGGTGCACCGAGAACCCCGACTCGGGATGCTGAGCGGAGCCACCCGTCTCGCCGTCTGGGGCGACCCGATCGAGCACTCGCGGTCGCCGCGGTTGCACGCCGCGGCGTACCGGGTGCTCGGGCTCGACTGGGAGTACGGGCGACGGCGGGTACGTGAGGCCGCGTTCCCCGGCGACGTGCAGGGATTGGATGCCACCTGGCGCGGCCTCTCACTCACGATGCCGCTCAAGCAGGTCGCGGCCCGGTCCGCCGTCACGCTCGATCACGACGCACGACTGACGGGCGCGGTCAACACGTACCTGCTGACCGAGGACGGTCCGCACGGCTTCAACACCGATGTCGGGGGACTGGCGCGCGCCCTTCGCGAGGCGGGTGTGGGCGTTCCCGCCACCGCGCGGATCCTCGGGGCGGGAGCGACCGCGACCTCGGCCGTCCTCTCCCTCGCCGACCTCGGCGCTCAACGCGTCGAGGTCGTGGCCCGGCGCCCGGAGGCCGTCGAGCCGTTGCGCGCGATGGGGGCATCGAGAGGGGTCGAGGTCGTACGATCGTCTTTCGCGGATCCCGGTCCTGTCGCCCCCGTCGATGTCACCGTCGCGGCGCTGCCGGGGCAGATCGATGTCGGCCCCGGCATCCGGCCCTTCGCCGAGAACGGTGGCCTGCTCGTCGACGTCGTGTACGGCAACTGGCCGACGGCTCTTGCCCAGCAATGGGACGCGGCCGGGAACCGGGCGATCAACGGCCTGCCGATGCTGCTGCACCAGGCGCTCCTCCAGGTGCGCGTCTTCGTGAACGGCGACCCCGCGCGGGCACTGGATCGCGAGGACGCCGTGCTGTCCGCAATGCGCACCGCGCTCGTGGGAGACTAGACGAATGCTTCGCGTTCTCACGGCCGGCGAGTCCCATGGCCCCGAGCTGATCGCCCTCATGGAGGGGATGCCGGCCGGCGTCCCCGTCTCCTCCGCGCAGATCCGCGCCGAACTGGCTCGTCGCCGCCTCGGCCACGGCCGCGGCTCGCGCATGAAGTTCGAGGAAGACGAACTGACCCTGTCGACGGGCATCGTGCACGGTCTCACGATCGGCAGCCCCATCGCCCTGCGCATCGGCAACACCGAGTGGCCGAAGTGGACCGAGGTCATGAGTCCCGAGCCGGTCGAGCTGTCTGACAAGTCGCGCGGCCGCGGTGCCGCCCTCACGCGTCCGCGTCCGGGCCACGCCGACCTCGTCGGCATGCAGAAGTACGGCTTCGACGAGGCTCGTCCCATCCTCGAGCGCGCCTCGGCGCGGGAGACGGCGGCGCGGGTCGCCCTCGGGGCCATCGCCCGGTCATTCCTCGGTGAGCTCGGCATCCGTCTGGTGAGCCACACCCTGTCGATCGGTCCCGTGCGCGTCCCGGACGACGCGGAGTTCCCCACCCCCGACGACGTCGACCGCCTCGACGCCGATCCGCTGCGGTGCTTCCACCCCGAGACCAGCGCGGCGATGGTCGCCGAGGTCGACGACGCGAAGAAGGCCGGCGACACGCTCGGCGGTGTCGTCGAGGTGCTCGCCTACGGCCTGCCGCCCGGGCTCGGCTCCCACGTGCAGTGGGACCGACGACTGGATGCCAAGCTGGCCCAGGCGCTCATGAGCATCCAGGCCATCAAGGGCGTCGAGGTCGGCGACGGCTTCCTCACCACGACCCGCCGTGGCTCGCAGGCCCACGACGAGCTGTTCGCGACGGAGGACGGCATCACGCGCTCGTCCGACCGCGCGGGCGGCACCGAAGGTGGCATGTCGACCGGCACCGTGCTGCGCGTGCGCGCCGGCATGAAGCCGATTGCCACGATCCCCAAGGCGCTGCGCACGGTCGACGTCGCCACCGGCGACACCGCGGCTGCGCACCATCAGCGCTCCGACGTCTGCGCGGTCCCTGCCGCCGGTGTGGTCGCCGAGGCCATGGTCGCGATCACCCTCGCCGACCAGGTGCTCCAGAAGTTCGGCGGCGACAACATCGTCGAGACGCGTCGCAACCTCGAGAGCTACCTCGCGAACCTTCCCGAGACGCTGCGGACCACCGACGCGTCCGACGCCGCGCTGCTCGCGCATGACCTCGCCTGAGCTGGTGACCGCCGACACGACGGCTCCGGATGCCGGGACCCCCGCCGTCCCGGATGGATCCGCCGGCGCTGCCGTCGTGCTCATCGGCCCCATGGGTGCGGGCAAGACGAGCGTCGGGCGTCGCGTCGCGCGCGCGCTCGGGACCCCCTTCACCGACACCGACAAGCTCGTCGTCCGCGATCACGGCCCGATTCCCGCTCTGTTCCTCGCGCATGGCGAGGCGCACTTCCGTGCCCTGGAGCGCGGGGCGGTCGCGGAGGCCCTGGCCCGCGGCGGTGTGGTCGCCCTCGGCGGGGGAGCGGTGCTCGACCCCGTCACCCGCGAGCGCCTCCGCTCGCATCATGTGGTGCTGCTGACCGTGGCGCCGCACGTGGTGGCATCCCGGATCCACGGGAACGAGCGGCCGCTTCTCGGCGGTGAAGATCCCCTCGCCCGGTGGCAGCGCATCTTCGACGAACGCCGGTCCGTGTACGAGCAGACGGCCGACATCGCATTCGACACCTCGTCCGGCCCGCTCGCGCGCGTCGTCGACGACATCGTGGCCTGGGCACGCCGTGTGCCGGCCGGAGAGACGGCATGACCGACACCACCACCATCAGCGTCGCCGGTGACGCCGGTTACGACATCACGATCGGCCGCGGACTGCTGGCCGGCCTCGGCGACGTGCTTCCCGCGGCGGCCCGGAAGGTGCTCATCGTGCACCCCCCGACGCTCGCGGCGCAGGCCGAGGCGCTGCGCGCCCAACTGATCGGCGACCGGCAGGTGCTGCTCGCCGAGATCCCGGATGCCGAGGCCGGCAAGCGCGTGGAAGTGGCGGCGTTCTGTTGGCAGGTCATGGGGCAGGCCGATTTCACGCGGACCGACGCCGTCATCGGCTTCGGCGGGGGAGCGGTCACCGACCTCGCCGGCTTCGTCGCGGCGACCTGGCTGCGCGGCGTCGCGCTCGTGCAGGTGCCGACGACCGTGCTCGGCATGGTCGACGCGGCCGTGGGGGGCAAGACCGGCATCAACACCGCCGAGGGGAAGAACCTCGTCGGGGCTTTCTGGCCGCCCGTGGCCGTGGTCTGCGACCTCGATCTGCTCGACACGCTCTCGAAGAACGAGGCGACCGCCGGGTTCGCCGAGGTGGTCAAGGCGGGATTCATCTGGCATCCGGAGATCCTCGATCTCATCGAGGCCGATCCCTCGGGGATCGTCGACCCGCGGGGAGACGCGTTCCGCCGGTGCGTCGAGCTCGCGATCGACATGAAAGCGCGGGTCGTGGGCGAAGATCTGCGCGAGGCCGGGCTGCGCGAGGTGCTCAACTACGGACACACCCTCGGCCACGCCATCGAACACGCCGAGCGCTACCGCTGGCGCCACGGCGCGGCGATCTCGGTCGGAATGGTCTTCGCCGCCGAACTGTCGCGGCTGGCCGGTCGCCTGTCCGACGACGTCGCCCAGCGGCACCGCACCGTCCTGGAGTCGCTCGGGCTGCCCACGACCTACCGCGCCGGGGCGTTCCAGACGCTCAAGGCGACGATGCAGCGCGACAAGAAGAGCCGCGGCAGCATGCTGCGCTTCATCGTGCTCGACGACCTCGCGCGTCCGACCGTGCTGCAGGCACCCGATGAGTCGCTCCTGTTCGCGGCGTACCAGGAGGTCGGGGCGTAGTCCGCCGTCTCTCGCGGCCCCGCGCGCACCGGATCCGGATGCCACGGCATCCTGTCCTTCCCCCGGGAGGCGCGCACCGAATCCGGAGAACGTCAACAGATCCGGACGACTCGTCACGAGACGTCCGGATCTGCTGACCATCTCCGGATCTGCGACGCGAGAAGCCCCGTCGCCCGCAGACGCCGGGGCCTCCCCGCGTGGTCAGACCCCGGCGGGGACCCGTTCTTCGGCGCGAAGGCCCAGCTGGTCGGTCGGGACGTTCTTCGTCTCGCGCGCCGTGAGGGCGCTGGCCGAGGCGATGATGGCGATCGCGGCCGTGAAGAGGCTGATGACGACCCAGCCGCCCGCTCCACCCCCGCCGAGAGCCGCGACGATGCTGGGCGCGAAGCCGGCCATGAGGAAGCCGAGCTGCGTGCCGATGGCCATGCCCGAGAAGCGGACGCGCGTGCTGAACATCTCGCCGTAGAACGACGGCCACACGGCGTTGGCCGCGGCGTAGCCGCACGAGAACGTCAGGATCGCGAGCGCGAAGGTCACGAGGTCGTTCCCGGCGCCCATCGACAGCATGTAGAACGGCATGAACGCCGCCGACGACAAGGCGCCGTAGATGAACACGGGCTTGCGTCCGATGCGGTCGGCGAGCTTGCCGAACAGCGGCTGCGTGAACAGGGCGACCACGTTCGCGACGACCACGAGCCACAGCGTGACGCTCGCGGCGAGCCCCACCTCCTTGCCGTAGGCGATGGCGAGGGTGCCGAACACGGTGGAGACCGCGGCGATGAAGGCGCAGAAGATCACGCGGAGCACGTCGCGCCAGTGGTTCTTCAGCAGCGGGACCAGCGGCATCCGGGCGATCTGTCCCGTCGCCTTCGCCTGCTCGAACTCCGGCGTCTCGTGCAGGCTCCGGCGGATGAAGAACGCCACCACCACGACCACGGCGCTCAGCCAGAACGGCACGCGCCAGCCCCACGAGAACTTGATGTCGTCGGGGAGGGCGACGACGGGGATGAAGACGAGCGCCGCGAGGATCTGACCGCCCTGGGTGCCGGTCAGCGTCCACGAGGTGAAGAACGAGCGGCGCCCGTCGGGGGCGTGCTCGAGGGTGAGAGACGAGGCGCCCGCCTGCTCGCCCGCGGCGGAGAGCCCCTGGGCGAGGCGGCAGAGCACGAGCAGGGCCGGGGCGAACCAGCCGATCTGCGCGAAGCCGGGGAGGCAGCCGATGACGAAGGTCGACAGGCCCATGAGCAGCAGCGTGAACATCAGGACCTTCTGGCGCCCGATGCGGTCGCCGAAGTGGCCGAGGATGATCGCGCCGAACGGGCGGGCGACGTAGGCGAACCCGAAGGTCGCGAACGACATGACCAGGGCGGCCTGATCTCCGGACGGGAAGAACACCGTCGGGAAGATGAGGGCGGCGGCCGAGCCGAACAGGACGAAGTCGTAGTACTCCACGGCGCTGCCCATGAAGCTGGCGGTGGCCGCCTTCACAGGAGTCTTCCGCGTCGTTGCGGGGGTGGACATGGGGCGTGCTCCTTAGCGAGGGAGGGCGGGGCTGAGAGGGGTGTCAGCCGCGACCAGATCGAGGAAATGGGCGGTCATGCGGGCGGGGTCGGGTCGCGTCCCCGTGATGAGGGCGAACGCGTCGACGGCCTGGTGGACCGCCATGCGTCCGCCGCTGAGCGTGCGGCAGCCGCGCTCGCGCGCGGTGACGAGGAGTTCAGTGTCGAGGGGGCGGTACACGATATCGGCGACCCAGAGGTCGGGGCGCAGCAGCTCCGCGTCGAGGGGGAGGCCCGGGTGCTCGGCCATCCCGACGGGCGTGCAATGGACGAGACCGTCGGCGGCCTCCAGCACGTCGGGGAGGTTGCCCGGCGCGGCGGTGTCGACGAGGGCGAGCGGATGCCGTGCGGCGAGGTCGTCGGCCAGCGCCCGGGCGCGCGTCGGGTCGAGGTCGACGATGCTGAGGCGGGCGGTGCCCAGGCGCAGCAGCGCGTCCGCGACGGCCGACCCCGCGCCGCCGGCGCCGAGCTGGACGACGTGCCGGGTCTCGGCATCCGGGAGACCGTCGGTGAAGGCGGCGGCGAAGCCGGTCGTGTCGGTGTTGTAGCCGACCCGCCCGGTGGCGGTGAACAGCACGGTGTTCACGGCGCCGAGGGCCGCGGCGACCGGGTCGATGCGGTCGAGATGGGCGAGGACGCTCTGCTTGCACGGGTGGGTGACGTTGACGGCGTCGTAGCCGAGACGCTCGGCCCACGCGAGGATTTCGCCGATGCGCGCGGGCTCGATCCCCAGCGCGGTGAGATCGAGCGGGCGATACACGTAGGTGAGGCCGAGCGTGCGCGCTTCGGACATGTGCATCGGCGGCGTCAGGGAGGGTAGAACTCCCGTGCCGATGAGGCCGACGAGGTACGGGTGCGCGTCGTTCACGGTACTCCTTCGTTTCCGTGCATCCGGTTATGTACTAACCGGTACGTTCAGAGGAAACCACGAGGGGGGCGCGGTGTCAACGGCGGGATGCGGATGCCGCGAGTCGGTCGAGTGGCCAAAGCACCCGGACGTTTTCGCGAGCCCCCGGGTGTTTTGGACATTCAAGAGCGGGGCGGGATGCCTGGACCGGAACCGAGGGGCACCCGGTGTGAGGGTGAGCGCGGTCAGCGCGCGGGCGCGGTGAGCCAGCCGACGACCACGTCACCGATCACCGCGCGCAGGTGCGTGCGACGGGCGGGGGAGGCGAGGTCGACCTCGAAAAGGTGGCCGAAGGTGTACTGGTTGGCGACCTGGAACACGCAGTACGAGCTGATGACGAGGTGCACGTCGATGGCATCCACGTCGGAACGGAACACCCCGGCTGCGCGTCCGCGCTCGAGGATCTCGTCGAGCAGACTCTTCGCCGGCTGCGACAGCGTGCGCAGGCCCTCGATCTGGCGGATGAACGCGCCGCGGTGGATGTTCTCGATCGCGACGAGACGGATGAAGGCGTCGTGGCCGACGTGGTGGTCGAAGGTCAGCTCGGCGAGGGCGCGAATGGCATCCACGGGGTCGGCGTGGTCGACGTCGATCGAGCGCTCGGCCTCACGGATACCGCGGTAGGCCTCTTCGAGCACCGCGCGGTAAAGGCCCTCTTTGCCGCGGAAGTAGTAGTAGATCATCCGCTTCGTGGTGCGGGTGCGCGCGGCGATCTCGTCGACCCGGGCGCCCGAGAAGCCGTCCTCGGCGAAGACCTCGGTGGCGACGGCGAGGAGCTCCGAGCGCGTCCGTTCGGCGTCTCTGCGTGCCTCGGCCATGCGGTCAGACTAGTGGACCCGCTTTGTACCAGATGGTACATTCGGCGCCCATGAGGACCTCGATGGCGACCGTCTGTATCAGCGGCACCCTGGCCGACAAGCTGCACGCGTGCGCGGAGGCCGGATTCGACGGTGTCGAGATCTTCGAGCCCGACCTGCTCGCCGCCCCGGAGAGCCCCGAGGAGATCGCCGCCCTCGCCGGGCGCCTGGGGCTGAGCCTCGACCTCTACCAGCCGATGCGCGACGTCGAGGGCGTCGGCGAGGAGGCCTTCCTCGCCGTCCTCCGGCGCGCGGAAGCGAAGTTCGATCTCATGAACCGCCTCGGCATCGATCTCGTGCTGTGCTGCAGCAACGTCGCCACGGCGACGATCGACGACGACGCCGTGTCCGCCGACCAGCTGCGACGCCTCGGCAATCTCGCACAGGCATACGGCATCCGCATCGCCTTCGAAGCCCTGGCCTGGGGCCGCTTCGTCGACGACTACCGGCGCGCGTGGCGCATCGTCGAGCTCGCCGACCACCCCGCCGTCGGGGTGTGCCTCGACTCGTTCCACATCCTGTCGCGCGGGCACGACCTGGCCGCGATCGCCGACATCCCGGGCGAGAAGATCTTCTTCGTCCAGCTCGCCGACGCGCCGCGCCTGAGCATGGACGTGCTGTCGTGGAGCCGCCACCACCGCCTTTTCCCGGGCGAGGGCGACTTCGACCTCGCCGACTTCACGGCGCGGATCGTGGATGCCGGGTACACCGGCCCGTGGTCGCTCGAGGTCTTCAACGACACCTTCCGCCAGACCGATGCCCGGCGCACCGCGCGCCACGCCCGCCGCTCGCTGCGCTGGCTCGAAGACGCGGTGTCGCGCCTGCTGCCCGAGACGCCGGAGCACTTCGAGATGCTGCCCGACTCCGCAGCCCCGTCGGGGATCGACTTCGTCGAGCTGAAGGCCGAGGACACCTCGGCGATCGAGCAGCTGCTCGGCCAGCTCGGCTTCACCTCCCGCGGCCGGCACCGCACGAAGCCGGTCACGCTCTGGACCGCGGGGGAGGCCCGCGTCATCCTCAACGAACAGCATGCCCGCGGGTGGGAGCCGCGCCTCGCGGCGATCGGGCTCGAGGTCGACGACGCGGAGGCCGTCGATCTGCGCATCGGCGAGCTGGGCGTCCCGCGCGCGTACCGCCGCACCTACGCGACCGAGGAGCGCCTCGACGGCGCCGTCGCTCCCGACGGCACCGAGGTGTACTGGGCGCAGGCCGCCGACGAGGGCGACCCGGCCTGGGTGAAGGAGTTCGAGCACGGCGAGCCCCTCCGCGCCAGCGCCATCACCGGTGTCGACCACGTCAGCCTCAGCCAGCCCTGGGATGCCGTCGAGGAGGCAACGCTGTTCTACACCGCCGGCTTCGCTCTGCGCGTCGACAGCAGTACCGAGGTACCCGGGCCGCGCGGACTCGTGGCGAGCCGGGTCCTCGTCGCCCCGGGCGGCGGGGTGCGCCTGCCGCTGAACGTCGCGCCGCCGATCCTCGCCTCCGAGCGTGCGGGGGTGGCTCTCCCGCAGCACGTGGCCTTCGCCTGCGACGACGTCCGCGCCGTCGCCCGCGCCGCGCGCGAGCGGGGTTTCGCGCCTCTCGCGATGCCCGGCAACTACTACGACGACATCGCCGCGCGCTTCGACCTCACCGACGCCGAGGTCGACGAGCTGCGCGAGCTCCACCTCGGCTACGACCGGGATGCCGCGGGGGAGTACCGCCACTTCTACACGCGCACCATCGGGGAGGTGTTCCTGGAGTTCGTGGAGCGGGTCGACGCGTACGCCGGGTACGGCGCGGGCACCGCTCCCGTGCGCCTCACCGCGCAGGGGCAGCGCTGATAGCGTGCCCGACATGACCACGCCCGGCCGCCTGCTGCTCGTCAATGGGCCGAACCTGAACCTCCTCGGCACGCGCCAGCCCGAGATCTACGGCTCCGACACCCTCGCCGACGTCGAGCGGGTGACGACCGAAGCCGCCGCCGCGCACGGGTTCGAGGTCCGCGCGCTGCAGAGCAATCACGAGGGCGTGCTGATCGACACCATCCACGCGGCTCGTCTGGACTGCACCGGGATCGTCATCAACGCCGGGGGGCTCACGCACACCTCGGTCGCGCTGCGCGACGCGCTGGCATCCGTGGCTCTTCCCGTCGCCGAGGTGCACATCTCGAACATCAAGGCACGCGAGAGCTTCCGGCACTTCTCCTATATCGAGGACGTCGCGGCCGTGCACGTGATCGGCGAGGGTGTCCCGGGATACGCGCGGGCGGTCGACCTGCTCGTCGACGTCATCACAGGGCGCGCCGACGGCTGACCGATCCCACCCCCGCCGGGGCATCGCGTAGACTCGATCGTTGGGTGTGCGCCAGAGCGCCGCCTCTCCTCACACGAAACGGAACATCGGCACTCATGGCATCCACCGCAGACATCAAGAACGGCGTCGTCCTGAACATCGACGGTCAGCTCTGGAGCGTCGTGGAGTTCCAGCACGTCAAGCCCGGTAAGGGTGGCGCGTTCGTTCGTACGAAGCTGAAGAACGTCATGAGCGGCAAGGTCGTCGACCGCACGTTCAACGCCGGCGCCAAGGTCGATCTCGAGAACGTCGACCGCCGCGACTTCACGTACCTCTACAACGACGGCGAGGGCTTCGTCTTCATGGACGTCGCCGACTACGACCAGATCACCGTGGGCGCCGCCACCGTCGGCGACGCCGCGAACTTCCTGCTCGAGAACCAGCAGGTTCAGATCGCGCTCAACAACGGCAACCCGCTGTACATCGAGCTGCCGCCGTCGGTGATCCTCGAGGTCACCTACACCGAGCCGGGCCTGCAGGGCGACCGCTCGTCGGCCGGCACCAAGCCCGCCACCGTCGAGACCGGCTACGAAATGCAGGTGCCGCTGTTCCTCGAGACCGGCACGAAGATCAAGGTCGACACTCGCACCGGCGAGTACCTCGGCCGCATCAGCTGACGTTGTCCGCCCGCACAAAGGCGCGCAAGCGCGCCCTCGACATCCTGTTCCAGGCCGACGTCCGCGGTGAGGAATTGCCGATCATGCTGGCCACCGAGGCCAAGCGCGCGGCATCCGAGCCCGACCGTCAGGCGTCGTGGCTGTACGCCCGCGACATCGTCGACGGTGTGATCGACAACCGCGAGGCGATCGACGAGCAGATCACCACGTTCGCCAAGGACTGGTCGTTGCAGCGCATGCCCGCGGTCGACCGGGCGCTGCTGCGCATCGGCACGTGGGAGATCCTCTTCAACGACGACGTGCCCACGGCCGTCGCGATCGACGAGGCCGTGGAGCTGGCCAAGGAGTTCTCCACCGACGACTCCGGCTCCTTCGTGCACGGCGTGCTGGCGCGGATCGCGCGCTCGTCCTGAGCGCTGAATCCTCGATGCGACGCGGTCCCGGCTGTTCGCCGGCGGCAGCGTCGCGGCGTCCGCGCGCGGGATGTCGGAGGTGGGCGGCAGGATGCTCGCGTGACCACCTGGCGTGACCTCCTCCCCGGCGCCGAGCCGCGGGCGTTCGACGCGCTCGCCCTCGGCGTCGAGCTGCGCCAGCGCGAGGCCTACGACCCCGCCCGCTGGGAGGCCCGCGCGGTCGTGCCGGTGACCCCTCGGATGCTCGCCCGACGGCAGGACGACCTGCAGCTCGTCGCGCGTCCCCTCGTGCGCGGCGCCCGCGAGGCCTGGATCAGAGCGGATGCCACCTGGGACACGGTGCGCCGCTCCACCGGCCGGTTCGACCCGGCGCACGTGCGCTGGTTCGCCGAGCTGCACGCGCTGGCGCAGGCGATGCGGACGACCGGGCCCTTCGCCGCGTCCGGCGACACGGTCGCGCTCGACACCGTGGACTCGCCCCTGCTGTGGCCGCACCTGACCGGAGCGGCGGGGCTCGGCATCCCGATCGTGTCGATGCACCCGCAGCAGCACGTGCGCCTCGGGGGCGACGCGATCGCCCGGGTCGCTCTCGACGCCGTCGGCGGGGGAGCGCTCCGCGTATCGGCCGACCTCGAGATCGACGGGCAGCGGGTGGATCCCACGCGTGCGCGCGCGATCGGCTCGTCGGGGCTGTTCGCGTACGAGCTCGATCGCGATCCGGTGCCGCTCGTGCTCGCCGCCGTCGACCTTCCCGACCCGTTGCCGTCGTTGCTCGGTCGCGCGGCGGTCGAGGTGCCGGCGGCCGACGCGGGGGAGTTCGTCGCCGAGGTGTATCCGCGCCTCGCGCGTCGGGTGCCGCTGTCGGTGGGCGCGGGGGTGCCGGCTCCGCCCCCGGCCCGCCCGACGCTCACGGTCGAGGTGTCCTACCTCGACGACGACGCGGTCGCCTACACGCTCGAATGGGTCTACCCCGGCGGACACCGGGCCGCGTACGACGACGGCGATCATCCTGAGCGCGACCCGCGCGCCGAGGCGCAGATCGGCGAGCGGTTCGAGACGGCGTGGATGGCGGCATCCGATCTGCCCGTCAGTGGGCGCGCCACGCTGCGCGACGCGGATGCCGCGGTGTTCGCCGCCCGCGTGCTGGCCGCCGTCGACGTGCTCGACGAGGTGCGGGTGCGCACCCGCGGAACGCGGCCGACGTTCCGCGAACTGCGCGGCGACCCGACACTGCGCATCACCGCGGTCGAATCGCTCGACCGGGACTGGCTCGACCTCGGCATCGTCGTGACCATCGACGGGCGCCTCATCCCTTTCGGCGTGCTCTTCAGTGCGCTCTCGCGCGGGCGCACACGGATCAAGCTGTCGGACGGGGCGTGGTTCTCGCTCGCGCACCCCGCGCTGCAACGACTGCGCGATCTGCTCGAAGAAGCGGCGGCGCTCGACGAATGGGAGACCGGGCCGCGCCTGCCCCGCACGCACCTGGCGCTGTGGGCCGAGTTCGAAGACCTCGCCGACCAGTCCGAGGCGGCGGTCGAGTGGCGCGGCCTCGCCCGCGCGCTGCGCGACGTCGCCGACGTTCCCGCGGTGCCGACGCCACCCGGGTTTCACGCCGAGCTGCGGCCGTACCAGCGCGAGGGGCTGTCATGGCTGGCGCTGCTGCACGCGCACCGGCTCGGCGGCATCCTGGCCGACGACATGGGGCTCGGGAAGACCCTGCAGCTGCTCGCGCTCATCGCGCACACCCGCGCGCGGGGCGACGAGCGCCCGTGGCTCGTGGTCGCGCCCACGTCGGTGCTGCCGACCTGGCGCGACGAGGCCGCGCGCTTCGCCCCCGACCTGCGCGTCACCGTCGTCGAGGCGACGGCCGTGCGCCGCGAGCGTGCGATCACGGATATCGCGGGCGACACCGACGTGGTGGTGGCGTCGTACGGGGTCGTCCGCACGGATGCCGCTGAGTTCGCCGTTCCGCACTGGTCGGGCGTCGTGCTCGACGAGGCGCAGTTCGTGAAGAACCCCGCCACGCGCATCCATCGCGCGATCGCCGCGCTGAAAACCGACGCTGTGTTCGCTGCGACCGGTACGCCGATCGAGAACGGTCTCGACGACCTCTGGGCGCTGCTCGCGCTGACCGCGCCGGGACTGTTCCCCTCGATCCGGCAGTTCCGTGAGGACTACACCCGCGCGATCGAGCAGCTGCCCACCGACGCCCCCACCGAGCTCTCGGCGCACGCGGCGAGCGCGCACCGCGAGAAGATGCTGGCCCTACTGCGCCGACGGGTGCGGCCGTTCCTCCTGCGCCGCACGAAAGACGTCGTGGCATCCGATCTGCCGCCCAAGCAGGAGCAGGAGATCGCCGTTCCCCTCGGTCCCGCACACCAGGAGGTGTACGACCGGGTGCTGCAGCGCGAGCGGCAGAAGGTGCTGGGACTTCTCGACGACCTCGATCGGCAGCGGTTCATCGTGTTCCGCTCCCTGACGCTGCTGCGCATGCTCGCGCTGGCCCCGGGCCTCGTCGACGAGCGCGACGCGCACCTCGGGTCCGCCAAGCTCGACACCTTGCTCGAGCGTCTCGTCGAGGTCGCCGCCGAGGGCCACCGGGCGCTGGTGTTCAGCCAGTTGACCTCCTTCCTCGACATGGCGGCGGAAAGACTGGATGCCGCCGGCCTGGCGTACGCGCACCTCGACGGCAGCACGGCCCGTCGCGGTGAGGTGGTGGCGGGCTTCCGCGAGGGCGAGGCGCCGGTGTTCCTCATCAGCTTGAAGGCGGGCGGGTTCGGCCTCACCCTCACCGAGGCGGAGTACGTGTTCGTGCTCGACCCGTGGTGGAACCCCGCCGCTGAGGCACAGGCCGTCGACCGCGCCCACCGCATCGGCCAGGACAAGAGCGTGTTCGTGTACCGACTCATCGCCGCGGGCACGATCGAGGAGAAGGTGCTCGCGCTGCAGCGCCGCAAGGCGGCGCTCTTCGACGCGGTCATCGACGACGGCGAGGCCTTCGCCGCGGCGCTGGATGCCGACGACATCCGGGGTCTGCTGGGGCCGTGACGCCGGGGGATCGGCATCCCTCCTCCGAACTCGCCGCGCCCACCGCCCACCCAGGCACCCCCCGCGTAGACTCGTCAGGTTCCGTCCACGACACAGGAGCGACATGCGAATCACCGGCCTCGGCCACGCGGGAATGTTCATCGAGACCGCGGGCGGCAGCATCCTCTGCGACCCCGTCATCGGTCCGAGCTTCTTCGGCTCGTGGTTCCCGTTCCCCGACAACCGTGCGCTCGACTGGGAGCGCTTCGGTCAGGCGGACTTCCTCTACATCTCGCACCGCCACCGCGACCACTTCGACCCGGCGATGCTCGGGCGGTACGTGTCGAAGGACATCAAGGTGCTCCTGCCCGAGTACCCCACCGACGACCTCGAGCAAGACCTCATCGCCCTCGGCTACACCAACCTCGTCCGCACCGAGGCGGGCGTCCCGCTGCAGTTCGGTGATCTGAAGCTCATGGTGACGCCGCTGCGCGCGCCCTCCGACGGCCCCATCGGCGACTCGTCGCTCTCGGTCGACGACGGCACGGCATCCATCCTGAACCAGAACGACTCACACCCCCTGGATTTGGAGAAGCTCTTCGACTTCGGCAAGCCCGACGCGTACTTCACCCAGGTCTCGGGCGCCATCTGGTGGCCCATGGTCTACGACCTGCCCCAGGACGCGAAGCAGAACTTCGCGCAGCTCAAGCGCGACGCGCAGAACAAGCGCGCGATGTACTACATCGAGAAGGTGGATGCCGAGCACGTCTTCCCCATGGCCGGTCCGCCGATGTTCCTGCGCGAGGCGCTGTTCCGCTACAACGGCACGGGCCTGGAGAACGACTCGATCTTCACCGACCAGCGCGAGTTCCTCGCGCACATGAAGGAGCAGCGCCCCGACCAGAAGGGCTACCTGTTCCTGCCCGGCACCGAGGTCGAGGTACAGGGGTCCGACGTCACCGTCACCCAGACGCTCTACACCGACGCCGAGATCGAGCGCGTCTTCGGCGACAAGTGGGACTACCTCGCCGAGCAGCGCGACAGCCGCCAGGCCGAGATTCAGGCCGAAGAGGCATCCCGTGCCGAGATCATGCCGCCGGCCGAGATGCTCGCGGCGATCAAGGAGTGGTGGGAGCCGCTGCTGCGTCGCGCCCGCACGATCCGCAACGGCGTCGGGGGAGCGGTGCGATTCCGCATCGGCGAGCTCGACCTCGTCGTCGACTTCCCCAAGGCGAAGGTGCGCGAGTACGCCGGCGAGGAGTGCATCTACTGGTACACGATCCCCGCCGACCTGGTGTCGACGAACATCCGCGACCACGAGATCGACTGGTCGAACTCGATCTTCCTGTCGATGCAGTTCGAGGTGGGCCGCTCCGGCAAGTTCAACGAGTTCCTGACCACGTTCCTCAAGTGCCTCTCGCGCGACCGCATCGAGTACGTCGAGAACTGGTACGCCGAGCAGTCGGATCAGACCGAGGATGCCGAGATCGACGGCTGGACCGTGCAGCGCCGCTGCCCGCACCTGCGCGCCGATCTCACCAAGACCGGAAAGATCGAGAACGGCGTGCTGACGTGCTCGCTGCACGATTGGAAGTGGGACCTCGCCTCAGGCCGCTGCCTGACGACGACGGGTCACCCCATCCGGTCGACGCCGAGCGGGGGGCGCGCTGCCGCCGAGCGTACGACCGCCGAGGTCGCCGCGGGCTGAGCCCACGGCATCCGCTCGCCCGTCGACCGCCCCGGTGACCACCGGAGGACGCGTCACGCCCACCGCCGGATGCCGCTCCCGTCAGCCCCCGAGCCCCCGCCGGTGGGCGTGACGCGGCGATCTCGGGCTCGCGATCGAGCAGCACCCTCGCTGTCAAGCCCATTCGCCGCGCGCCGCTCGGGCTGCGACGGTGCCCCCTCGCTCATCGGGGAGGCCAGCATGTCGCACATTGCACGCAAGGCGGGGATCGCCGCGATCATCGGCGTGCTCGTCGGACTCATCCCGGTCTTGCTCGGCGCCCCGGAGCTCGCACCGCTCGTCGGCTGGGCGGTCGCCGCCGCCGTGTTCCTGACGTGGGCGTGGACCGTGGCCTGGCCCGCCGACCCCGAGCAGACCCGTCGCCTGGCGACCCAGGAGGACCGCGCGCGCAGACTCGTCGACACGCTCATCATCGCGGTGACGTTCGTCGGCCTGATCGGGGTGGTACTGGCTCTCATCCGCAGCCAGCAGAAGGACCCCATCGGTTCGGCCTGCGCCATCCTCGCGGTCGTCGGCGTGGTCGCGTCCTGGGCGGTGGTTAACACCGTGTACGCGTTCAAGTACGCCCGCATGTACTACCTCGACGACACCCACCGCTTCGACTTCGATCAGGAGGAGGACCCGTCCTACAGCGACTTCGCCTACGCCGCCTTCAACATCGGTATGGCGTACAGCTCGAGCAGCGTGACCCAGTCGTCCACACCGTCACGCCGCGTCGCGTTCGGGCACGGCCTCTTGGCGTACTTCTACGGCACCTTCGTCGTGGCGGTGGCGATCAACCTGATCTCGAGCCTGACGCAGTCGGGCTGACTATGGGGCGGCTCCGCCGCGAGCGGGCGCAGGCCGGCGCCGGCGCGAAGCGCGTTTGAGGGGTCACACCCGGCGCGGCCGGGCACCCCTCGTGTGGGCGCAGACAGGCGGAGGCCGTTCGGCGACACCACGGACCCGTATGAGGTCACCCGCCCGGGGCTGCCGGACGCCGTGATCTCCGCTCCGTAACGCCGAGCCCGGGGTCGGCCCGAGCGGCACCCATCGCGTGACTCCTCTGTGACGGATGTGACTCTTGTGACGGAGGAACCGACCCCGCCGGACCTGTGTTTCCGGCCGGCATCGGAAATGCACATCAGCCCCAAACCGGCAACATCAGCCGCATAGCGCAGAAATAGCCAGGAAACGCACCACGGCCATGATCGTGATCGCCGGGGGGCGCAAGGCATCAGGGGGTCGTGCCGCTCGGTCTGCACCCGACAACCGCCTTCGCTTGGAGTTCACATGGAACCTGCACGTCCGGGGATCACCCGCCGTACCGCTCTCACCGCTGCCGCTTGGTCGGCGCCCGTCATCGCGGCTGCTGTAGCCAGTCCACTCGCCTCAGCGTCGGGGGAGACCGAGGTCGACCTCGGCGTGGCCCTCGACGTGCTTCGGTGGCCGTGGATGTATCGACACGGATTCGCCTTCCGAGTCTTCGACTTCCTGTCCGGGGCAAATGACTGGAGCGGATCCTTCTACGCCGACTACTACGTCTCCACGAGCGACGAGATCGCGTACATCCTGCCCAACGCAAACGTCGGCGTCGGTCCAAGCTCGACGCCCGGATGGTCCTACGTCGGCATGGGGCCATCCGGCCAATACGGTGCCATCAAGGTGACGTTCAAGTTCGGCGGCGTCATCCCGGCCGGATCCAGCGCCGACCTCGTCGTCGAGGACCCCCACTGGATCGGGCTCACGCCGCCCGACTCGAGCGCCCCCTCGGGATACACGATCGAGACGACCCGGTCCGTGCAGATCTACGACGTTATCGGAACACCCAACTCCGACACGGATACGTACAACTTCGCAAGCGAACCCGTCACGTATACGACCACGGTCTGACCGCAATGCGACGAGAGCCTCTCCTTCGACCTTCATGCAGCACGAAGCTGCCGAACGTGACGGAGTTGCTCACCTCCGACACCCGGACGTACAACAGCACGACTCGCTCGGCCTGGTACGCCTGGTGACACACCGGTGTGCGGCGCGACCTCGCCCCCGACCGCGCCGCACACCTTCCCTCGCCGTCGCCCGAGTCCCAGCTGTCGCACACGGTGCCGTGAACCGGTGCCGAGATGAGACGCCCTGTTCAAGACCACCTCATCTCGAGCCCGACGCAATCGGGCTGACGGGACAGCGCCTGGTTGGTCCTGCGTCAACGGGCACGTCGGCGGCCGCGGCCGGCCGAAGTCGCACAATCCCACCGCGCGTGGGGGCAGTGTGACGCGAGGGGCTGGCGGGAAAGGGCAGACCGCGTCACATTTCCCGCTTGTGTCGGCAACGCTCGATCGCGCGGAAATCGGCGCACTATGCACATTGCGCAGAAATGTCCGGGAAACGCAGGAACGCCAGGCTCATCCTCGCCGGGGGGGCTGAGGGAACAGGGGCTCATGCCGTCCGGCACGCACCCGACACTCTCACTCCTTGGAGCCCACATGGAACCCGCACGTCCCGGCGTCACCCGACGCACCGTCCTCAGAACAGCCGCGTGGTCGACCCCCGTCATCGCAGCCGCAGTCGCCGCTCCTCTCGCATCCGCGTCCGGCGAAACCGCGCTCGACCTCGGCGTGAGCATGGACCACATCGGCTACCCCTGGCAGAAGCGGCATTACTTCTCCCTCCACGTCTTCGACGCGGCATCCAGCGGTCAGGACTGGGCCGGCGTCTTCTACCTGGACTACTTCGTGTCGGCGAGCGAGGAAGAGGCGCACATCTCCGCGGGCGACTCGAACCTTGGTGTCGGCGCGAGCTCGACACCCGGCTGGTCATATGTCGGACTGGGCCCGGCCGGCACGATCGGTCCCATCAAGGCGACCTTCAAGTTCGCGGGAGTCATCCCGGCGGGTTCGGCCGCGAGCCTCTACGTCCAGGCTCCGTACCACGTGGGCATCGGCGTGCCCGCCTTCGGCACCGCCGACGACGGCTCGGTCAGCACGATGCGATCCGCGCGTGTGTACGACGTCGCCGGTACGCCGAACACCGACACGCTCGCCTACAACGCCGAGACCCAGCCGATCACCTACATCGTCTCGAACTGAGCGCGCCATACAACCCGCACCATCCACCCCTCCCGTCTCAGGAGTTCACATGGAAAACGCACGTCCCGGAATCACCCGACGCACAGCCCTCAAGACCGCCGCCTGGTCGGCCCCCGTCATCGCGGCAGCGGCCGCCAGCCCGCTGGCGGCGGCATCCGGGAACGCCGACCTCGATCTCGGCGTCTCCATCAGCCCGGCGAGTTCGCTCTCGATCAAGTCGCACGGGTTCTCGGTCAAGGTCGCCGACATCGCCGGCAGTGGCGCGACGTGGAACGGCACCTTCGACCTGGAGTACTTCGTCGCCCCCGACGACAGCGCCCTGTTCATCGCGAGCTACTCGAACGTCGGCGTGGCCAGCGGTTCGACGCCCGGATGGTCGTACGTATCCACCGGGCAGTCCGGCCCCAACGGCCCTTACAGCCTGCTCTTCACGTTCTCGGGCATCATCGCCTCCGGCGGTGCCGCGACCCTGATCGTATCGGACCCGTATTACGTGGGGCTCGAGCGGTCGGGACCCGCGTCGAGCTGGCCCTCGAGCCCTTATACCACCGACCGCGCGGCCCTCATCTCCAACGTCGCGGGCACGCCCAACAGCGACACCGGCAGCGGCAACACCACGACCCTCCCCACCAGCTACGTCTGGTGATCCTTTGTGCGGCGCCCCGCAACCGGGGCGCCGCACGAAGGCCGCACCGTCGCGGGCTGCGCCGTCGTGCCCGCAGCCGCAGCCCGCGACCTTGCCCGCGGTCGTGCACGTTCCCCGGTATCCCTCCGCTCACCCGCTAGACTGATCCGAGCACCCAGCAACCTTTAACCCCGTCCTGTGAGGCGGAGAAGGGAGCAGCGGATGAGTACGCGCACCGTCATGCACGATGCCGACATCGCCCGCGCTTTGACGCGCATCTCGCACGAGATCCTGGAGTCCAACAGAGGACCGGAAGGACTCGTCCTCCTCGGCATCCCGACCCGCGGGGTCACCCTCGCCGAACGCATCGCCTCGCTCATCAGCGAGTTCGGGGGAGCGGCCGTCCCGGTCGGCTCGCTCGACGTGACGATGTACCGCGACGACCTGCACCGCAATCCCACGCGGGCGCCGCATAAGACCGAGATCCCCGCCGGCGGCATCGACGGCAGGGTCGTCGTCCTCATCGACGACGTGCTGTTCTCGGGCCGCAGCATCCGCGCCGCCCTCGACGCCCTGCAGGACATCGGTCGTCCCGCCGCCGTGCGGCTCGCGACCCTCATCGACCGCGGCCACCGCGAGCTGCCGATCCGCCCCGACTTCGTCGGCAAGAACCTCCCCAGCGCGCGCGACGAGCGCGTCAACGTGCGCCTCGCCGAGACCGACGGCGTCGAAGAGGTGACGATCGAGTCATGAGGCACCTCCTCGACACCCAGCACCTCTCGCGGGATGAGGCCCTGACGATCCTCGACGTCGCCGAGGACATGGCCGACACCCAGCGCCGCGAGGTCAAGAAGCTTCCGACCCTGCGCGGCAAGACCGTGGTCAACCTCTTCTTCGAGGACTCCACCCGCACGCGCATCTCCTTCGAAGCCGCCGCCAAGCGCCTCAGCGCCGACGTGATCAACTTCTCCGCGAAAGGCTCGAGCGTCAGCAAAGGCGAATCGCTGCAGGACACGGCGCAGACCCTCCAGGCGATGGGAGCGGATGCCGTCGTCATCCGCCACGGAGCCTCCGGCGCCCCGCGCACCCTGGCCACCAGCGGCTGGATCACCGCCGGGGTCGTCAACGCGGGCGACGGCACGCACGAGCACCCGACGCAGGCGCTGCTCGACGCCTTTACGATCCGAAAGCGCCTGTTCGGCGACGACAGCCGCGGCCGCGACCTCGCGGGCATCCGGGTCACGATCGTCGGCGACGTGCTGCACTCCCGCGTCGCACGGTCGAACGTGTGGCTGCTGCACACGCTCGGCGCGCACGTGACGCTCGTCGCCCCGCCCACCCTGGTCCCGCAGGACGTCAGCGGCTGGCCCGTCGAGATCGACTACGACCTCGACCACGCGATCGCCGCGGGGCCCGACGCGCTCGTGATGCTGCGCATCCAGCTCGAGCGCATGTCGGCGGCGTATTTCCCGACTGAACGGGAGTATTCACGCCGCTACGGCCTCGATGCCCGACGCCTCGCGGCGCTGCCGACCGATAGCATTGTCATGCACCCGGGTCCCATGAACCGGGGCCTGGAGATCTCCGCCGAAGCCGCCGATTCGCCTCGTTCGACGGTGCTCGAACAGGTCACGAACGGCGTCTCCGTGCGGATGGCCGTGCTGTACCTGCTGCTGGCGGGCGAGCGGCCCGACACCGAGAAAGAGGACCTTCGATGAGCCACGCCACCCCCCAGACCCTGCTGGTCCGCGGCGCGCGCGTCGAGGGTCGGGATGCCACCGACCTCCTCGTCCGTGACGGCGTCATCGCCGAGACCGGCACCGGACTGTCGCACACCGGAGCGACCGTCGTCGACGCCGACGGGCTCATCGCCCTGCCCGGTCTGGTCGACCTGCACGTGCACCTGCGCGAGCCCGGGTTCGAGGCATCCGAAACCGTCCTCACCGGCTCCCGCGCCGCCGCCGCCGGCGGCTTCACCACCGTCTTCGCCATGCCGAACACCTCGCCCACGGCCGACACCGCCGGTGTCGTCGAGCAGGAGTTCGCTCTCGGCGAGGCAGCGGGCTACGTGCACGTGCAGCCGATCGGCGCGGTCACGGTCGGGCAGAAGGGCGAGCGTCTCGCCGAGCTCGGCGCCATGGCCGACTCCCGCGCCCGCGTGCGGGTGTTCAGCGACGACGGCTTCTGCGTCTTCGACCCGCTCATCATGCGCCGGGCGCTGGAGTACGTGAAGGCGTTCGACGGCGTGATCGCGCAGCACGCGCAGGACCCCCGGCTCACCGAGGGCGCGCAGATGAACGAGGGCGCCGTCTCGGCCGAGCTCGGCCTGACCGGCTGGCCGGCCGTCGCCGAGGAGTCGATCATCGCCCGCGACGTGCTCTTGGCCGAGCACGTGGGCTCGCGTCTGCACGTGTGCCACCTCAGCACCGCGGGCTCCGTCGACATCATCCGCTGGGCCAAGAAGCGCGGCGTCAACGTCACCGCCGAGGTGACCCCGCATCACCTGCTGCTGACCGACGAGCTCGTGCGCGACTACGACGCCCGGTACAAGGTCAACCCGCCGCTGCGCCGCGAAGAAGACGTGCTCGCCGTACGCGAGGGCCTGGCCGACGGCACGATCGACATCGTCGCCACCGACCACGCCCCGCACCCCGCCGAGGCGAAGGCCTGCGAGTGGTCGGCGGCGGCCAACGGCATGGTGGGGCTCGAGAGCGCGCTGCGGGTCGTCCACCACGCCATGGTCGAGACGGGTCTGCTGGACTGGTCCGATGTCGCCCGCGTGATGTCGGCGACCCCGGCGCGCATCGGCCGGCTCGACGGTCACGGGACGCCGATCGCCGCGGGACAGCCAGCGAGCTTCGCGCTCTACGACCCGCGCCCCTCGCGCATGTTCGGCCTCGACGATCTGCGCGGCCGCAGCAAGAACTCGCCCTACCTCGGGCGCGAGCTGCCCGGTGAGGTGCGGTGGACCGTGCGCGCCGGCATCCCCACCGTCGCCGACGGTGCGCTGCTCGACGCCCCCGGAGTGCTCGCGTGAGTCGCGAGGGCGCTCTTCTCGTCATGGTCGGCGTGGCCGTCGTCCTCCTCGCGCTCCTGGCGTGGGCGTGGGTCCGACGAACGCGGCGCGATGCGCGCTATACCGCCCCGGTGGGGGAGCTCCCCGCGGACGCCGTCGACACGGCCGTGTTCCCGGGTCTCTACGTCGCCACGACCCGTCACGGGGAGCCGCTCGAGCGTCTCGCCATCAAGGGCCTCGACTTCCGCTCCCGCGTCGACGTCACCGTCACCACGGCGGGCGTCGCCCTCGATCTCCCGGGCCAGCCTCGCATCGCGCTCACCCGCGACCGTCTGATCGACGCGAGCCAGGCGACCGTCGCCATCGACCGTGTGGTCGAGCGCGACGGCCTGACGCGCGTCAGCTGGCGCCTCGACGACGACACCGTCGTCGACACCTACCTCCGACCTCAGGATGCCTCGGCGAAAGCCCTCGCCGACGCCATCCGTCCCCTCATCACCACGACAGGAAGCGACGCATGACCGCCCTGATCCCTTCCGCGCTCCTGACGCGCGACCCGGCCGTCCTCGTGCTCGAGGACGGCACCCGCTACACCGGCCGCGCGTACGGCGCGCGCGGCGAGACCCTCGGCGAGGTCGTCTTCGCGACCGGCATGACCGGCTACCAGGAGACGATCACCGATCCGTCCTACGCGGGACAGATCGTGCTGCAGACGGCTCCCCACATCGGCAACACCGGCGTCAACGACGAGGACCCGGAGTCCCGCCGCATCTGGGTCGCCGGCTACGTCGTGCGCGACCCCTCGCGCATGGTGTCGAACTGGCGCGCCAACCGCTCGCTCGACGAGGCGCTCGTCGAGGACGGCATCGTCGGCATCTCGGGCATCGACACGCGCGCGGTCACCCGCCGCATCCGCTCCTCCGGCAGCATGCGCGGGGGCGTCTTCTCGGGCGAGGCCGCGAGCCTCGACGCCGAGGAGCAGCTCCGCCGCGTGCGCGAGGCCCCGGGCATGGCCGGCCGCAACCTGTCCGCCGAGGTCTCCGTGTCCAAGGTCGAGGTGACGCCGGCGACCGCCGAGCGCATCGGCAACCTCGCCGTGCTCGACTTGGGCGTGAAGAAGTCCACGATCGACAACCTCGCCGCGCGCGGTTTCGACGTGCACGTCTTCCCCCAGTCCGCGACGATCGACGAGATCCGCGCGATCGAGCCGGTCGCGGCGTTCTACTCGAACGGCCCCGGCGACCCGGCGGCGTCGGATCAGCACGTCGAGCTGCTGCGCACCATGCTCGGTGACGGCCTGCCCTTCTTCGGTATCTGCTTCGGCAACCAGCTGCTGGGCCGTGCCCTCGGCTTCGGCACCTACAAGCTGCCGTTCGGGCACCGCGGCATCAACCAGCCGGTGCTCGACAAGACCACCGGTCGCGTCGAGATCACCTCGCAGAACCACGGTTTCGCCGTCGAGGCGCCGCTCGACGAGATCATCGACAGCCCCAACGGCTTCGGCCGCGTCGAGGTGAGCCACATCGGGCTCAACGACAACGTCGTGGAGGGTCTGCGCGCCCTCGACATCCCCGCGTTCAGCGTGCAGTACCACCCCGAGGCCGCCTCGGGACCGCACGACGCCAACTACCTGTTCGACCGCTTCCGCGAGATGGTTCTCGCGACGATGGAGACCCAGAAGAATGCCTAAGCGCGACGACATCCACTCCGTCCTCGTCATCGGCTCCGGCCCGATCGTCATCGGTCAGGCCTGCGAGTTCGACTACTCCGGCACCCAGGCGTGCCGCGTGCTCCGCGAAGAGGGGGTGCGCGTCATCCTCGTCAACTCCAACCCGGCGACCATCATGACCGACCCCGACTTCGCCGACGCGACCTACATCGAGCCCATCACCCCCGAGGTGATCGAGTCGATCATCGCGAAGGAGAAGCCGGACGCCGTGCTTCCCACGCTCGGCGGTCAGACGGCCCTGAACGCGGCGATCCAGCTGCACAAGCGCGGCATCCTCGAGAAGTACGACGTCGAGCTCATCGGCGCCGACTTCGACGCCATCAACCGCGGTGAGGACCGCCAGATCTTCAAGGAGCTCGTGATCGAGGCGGGCGCCGACGTCGCGGCATCCGTCATCTGCCACTCGATGGACGAGCTGCTCGCGGGAGCTGCACAGCTCGGCTACCCGCTGGTCGTGCGTCCCTCGTTCACGATGGGCGGCCTCGGCTCCGGCTTCGCGTACGACGAGGAAGATCTCCGCCGCATCGGCGGCGCGGGCCTGCACGACTCGCCGACCAACGAGGTGCTGCTCGAGGAGTCGATCCTCGGGTGGAAGGAGTACGAGCTCGAGCTCATGCGCGACACCGCCGACAACACGGTGGTCGTGTGCTCGATCGAGAACGTCGACCCCGTCGGCGTGCACACCGGCGACTCGATCACCGTCGCCCCGGCGCTCACCCTCACCGACCGCGAGTACCAGCGCCTGCGCGACATCGGCATCGACATCATCCGCGCGGTGGGCGTCGACACCGGCGGCTGCAACATCCAATTCGCGGTCGACCCGAAGACGGGCCGCATCATCGTCATCGAGATGAACCCCCGCGTGTCGCGTTCGAGCGCGCTGGCGTCGAAGGCCACGGGCTTCCCGATCGCGAAGATCGCCGCGAAGCTCGCGATCGGCTACCGCCTCGACGAGATCCCGAACGACATCACCAAGGTGACCCCGGCGAGCTTCGAGCCCACGCTCGACTACGTCGTGGTCAAGGTCCCGCGCTTCAACTTCGAGAAGTTCCCCGCCGCCGACACCACGCTGACCACCACCATGAAGTCGGTGGGCGAGGCGATGGCGATCGGCCGCAACTACACCACCGCCCTGCAGAAGGCGCTCCGCTCGCTCGAGAAGCGCGGTTCGAGCTTCCACTGGGGCGACGAGTCGCGCTCGGTCGACGAGCTGCTCGAGATCGCGAAGACCCCGACCGACGGCCGCATCGTCGTGCTGCAGCAGGCGCTGCGCAAGGGCGCGACGCCGGAGCAGGCCTTCGATGCGACCGCGATCGATCCCTGGTTCATCGACCAGATCGTGTTGATCAACGAGGTCGCGGCGTTCATCGGCGAGGCGGAGAGCCTGGACGCCGACACGCTGCGCGTCGCCAAGGAGCACGGCTTCAGCGACGCGCAGATCGCGCAGATCCGCGGCCTCGACGAGGCCCAGGTACGCGAGACGCGCTACGGGTTCGACGTGCGCCCGGTCTACAAGACCGTCGACACGTGCGCGGGGGAGTTCCCGGCTCTGACGCCCTACCACTACTCCTCCTACGACGCCGAGACCGAGGTCACCCCCTCCGACCGCACCAAGGTCGTCATCATCGGCTCGGGCCCCAACCGCATCGGCCAGGGCGTCGAGTTCGACTACTCGTGCGTGCACGCGTCGTTCGCGCTCTCCGACGCCGGGTACGAGACCGTCATGGTCAACTGCAACCCCGAGACCGTGTCGACCGACTACGACACCTCCGACCGGCTGTACTTCGAACCGCTGACGCTCGAGGACGTCCTCGAGGTGCTGCACGCGGAGGCGCAGTCGGGCACCATTCTCGGCGTCGTCTGCCAGCTCGGCGGACAGACGCCGCTGGGCCTGGCGAAGGGCATCGAGGACGCGGGCTACACGATCCTCGGCACCAGCCCCGAGGCGATCGACCTCGCCGAGGAGCGCGAGCTGTTCTCGCGTCTGCTCGACGACGCCGGCCTCGTCGCCCCGCGCAGTGGCACGGCGATCGACGTCGAAGGCGCGGTGCAGGTGGCCGAGGAGATTGGCTACCCGGTGCTCGTGCGCCCGAGCTTCGTGCTCGGCGGGCGCGGCATGGAGATCGTCTACTCGACCGAGGCTCTGCGCGACTACTTCGTGCGCGTCGCCGACCAGGCCATCATCGGACCCGGACTCCCGCTGCTCGTGGACCGCTTCCTCGACGACGCGATCGAGCTCGATGTCGACGCCCTCTACGACGGCACCGATCTGTACATCGGCGGCGTGATGGAGCACCTGGAGGAGGCCGGCATCCACTCCGGCGACTCGTCCTGCACCCTGCCGCCGGTCTCTCTCGGGCGCACCGAGGTCGACCGGGTCCGCGAGGCGACCCTCGCGATCGCGAAGGGCGTGGGCGTTCGGGGCCTCTTGAACGTGCAGTTCGCGATCTCGGCGGGCGTGCTCTACGTCATCGAGGCGAACCCCCGCGCAAGCCGCACGGTGCCGTTCGTGTCCAAGGCCCTCGGCATCCCTCTCGCGAAGGCCGCCAGCCGGATCATGGCCGGCAGCACGATCGCCGAGCTCATCGCCGAGGGGCTGTTGCCCGAGCAGGACGGTTCCCGCGTCCCGCTCGACGCGCCGGTCGCGGTCAAGGAGGCCGTGCTGCCGTTCAAGCGGTTCCGCACCGCCGACGGACACACCGTCGACAGCGTGCTCGGACCCGAGATGCGCTCGACCGGTGAGGTCATGGGCATCGATCGCGACTTCCCGACCGCGTTCGCCAAGTCGCAAGAGGCTGCGTACGGCGGGATGCCGACCTCGGGCACCGTGTTCATCTCGGTCGCCGACGCCGACAAGCGCGCCGTCATCCTGCCCGCCCACCGGCTGCAGGAGCTCGGCTTCGAGCTCATGGCGACCGAGGGCACGGCCGAGATCCTCGCCCGCAACGGCATCCGCGTGCAGGTCGTCGAGAAGTACTCCGAGACGCAGGGCTCCGGTCAGCAGAATGTGGTCGACCTCATCAACGCGGGGGAGATCGACATGATCGTCAACACCCCCTCGGGCGGCACCGCGCGCGCCGACGGCTACGAGATCCGCGCTGCGGCGGTGGCCGGCGACAAGGCGCTGTTCACCACGATGGCCGTCCTCGGCGCCGCGGTCAGCGCCCTGGGCGCGATGAAGGACGGCTTCGGCGTCCGCAGCCTGCAGGAGTACGCCACCGACCGTGCGGGTCGCCTGTGAGCGAGACGTTCGGCCAGCGGCTCAGCGCCGCGCTCACGGCCCACGGCGCGCTCTGCGTCGGCATCGACCCCCACGCAGCTCTCCTGTCGGCGTGGGGGCTGGATGCCACGGCCGAGGGCGCGCGGGAGTTCGGCCTGCGCGTGGTCGAGGCCGCCGCGGGCCGCGTCGGTGTCGTGAAGCCGCAGGTGGCCTTCTTCGAGCGCTACGGCTCGCGGGGGTTCGCCGCGCTGGAGGACGTCATGGCCGCCGCGCGCGACGCCGGGCTGCTGGTGATCGCCGACGCCAAGCGCGGTGACATCGGCACCACCATGGAGGGATACGCCCACGCGTGGCTGGCGCCCGGTTCGCCCCTCGAGGCCGACGCGGTGACCCTCACGCCCTACCTCGGTGCCGACTCGCTCCGGGAGACGCTCTCGCTCGCGGTCCGCTACGGGAAGGGCGCGTTCGTGCTGACGGCGACGAGCAACCCCGAAGCCCGTGCTCTGCAGAGCGCGATCGTCGACGACGCCCTCGCCGTGGGGGATCGCGAGCATGTCGCGGCGCGCGTCGCCCACGACGTGAACGAGGCGAACATCGGAGCGCCCGGTGCGCTCGGCTCGGTGGGTGTCGTCGTCGGCGCGACGGTCGACCGCACCGCCTTCGGCCTCGGCGACGTGGCTCTCGCGGGCATGCCGATCCTCGCCCCCGGCTTCGGGGCGCAGGGCGCCGAGCCGGGCGACCTCGGTCGGCTGTTCGGCTACGTCGCCTCGGCGGTCGTCGCGAACGAGAGCCGGAGCGTGCTCGCGGTCGGCCCCGATCGCCTGGCCACCCGCATCGACGAGCGTGCGGAGCTCTACCGGGGGGTGTCGCGTGGCTGAGTCCCGCCGACCGCCCGAAGTCGACCGCGCCGCCGCATCCCGCCGGGCGGTCGCCGCGCGCCGCGAGCGCGCGGCGCTCAAGCGTGACGTGTCGACGCGCGTGATCACCCCGCAGGAGCTCCTGCGACGCGGGCTCGCCGATCCGCTGTCCGCCGCGGGCGCCATGCGCGTGACCGAGTTCCTCACCGCGATCCCCGCCATCGGCGAGAGCAAGCGCGATCGCATCCTCGACGGTCTCGGGATCTCACCGGTCAAACGCCTGGGCGGTCTGGGGTCGCGACAGCGCGACGCCCTCCGTTCCTATCTCGACACCCGCTGGCCCGAGCCCGGACCACGCGCGGGACGCAGTCGGTTGATCGTGCTCGCCGGACCGACAGCCGTCGGCAAGGGCACGGTGGCGGCCTACATCAAAGAGCACCACCCCGAGATCCACCTCTCCGTGTCGGCGACGACTCGCGCGCCGCGGCCCGGTGAGGTCGAGGGCGAGCACTACTACTTCGTCGACGACGCCGAGTTCGACCGGCTCGTCGCCACCGGCGCGCTGCTCGAGTGGGCGACCGTGCACAACCGGCATCGCTACGGCACTCCGCGCGAGCCGATCGAGCGCGTGCTCGACGCGGGCGGCACGGCGTTGCTGGAGATCGACCTGCAGGGCGCGCGCCAGGTGCGGGCGGCCGAGCCCTCCGCGACCCTCGTGTTCCTGCTGCCGCCGAGCTGGGATGAGCTCGTGCAGCGCCTGGTCGGGCGGGGGACCGAGGATGCCGAGGAGCGGACGCGGCGTCTGCGCACCGCACGGACGGAGCTGGCGGCCCAGAACGAGTTCGACTATCGGGTCGTGAACGACGACGTCGCCCGCGCGGCGGCCGAGGTCGTCGCGCTGGCCGCTCCGCGCCGCTGACGCGGCCTTTCCCGCGCGCGCGGCGCCTTCGCGCGGTCCGCGTGGACGTCAGTTACAATGATGGGATGCTTCGGCGTCTCGCGCGCCGCATCCACCCATCCCGCCGAACCAGGAGGTTCCCCATGGCCGGACGCAACCAGGGCATCATCGACCCGCCCATCGACGCGCTGCTCGACAAGGTCGACTCGAAGTACCAGCTCGTCATCTACGCATCCAAGCGGGCGCGCCAGATCAACGACTACTACTCCGACCTGCACGAGGGAAACCTCTTCGACAACGTGGGTCCGCTCGTCGACTCCACCGTGGAAGACAAGCCGCTCACGATCGCGCTTCACGAGATCCACGAAGACAAGCTGCGCCTGCGCGCCGCGGAGTAATCCACAGCCCCTCACGCACGAGTTTGTTCACAGATGTGACGATGCCCCGGGCGGCTCACCGCCGCCCGGGGCATACTTGTGCCCAATCCCCGCTCGCTCACCCCACGGAGTCGTCTTGACCGACCTGCGCCTGTTCACGTCCGAGTCCGTCACCGAAGGACACCCCGACAAGATCTGCGACCAGATCTCCGACAGCATCCTCGATGCGATCATCACCGACGACCCCACGGGTCGCGTCGCTGTCGAGACGCTCGTCACGACCGGACTCGTGCACGTGGCCGGCGAGGTGTCGACGAGCGCCTACGTCGAGATCCCCGCCATCGTGCGAGACGTGGTGAACCGCATCGGGTACACCTCGAGCGAGACCGGCTTCGACGGCGAGTCGTGCGGTGTGTCCGTCTCGATCGGGGCGCAGTCGTCCGACATCGCCGCGGGCGTCAACAAGGCGTTCGAGCAGCGCGAACGCGGCTCCGTCGACCCGCGCGATCTTCAGGGCGCGGGCGACCAGGGCATCATGTTCGGCTTCGCCACGAACGAGACGCCGCAGTTCATGCCGATGGCGATCTGGACCGCGCACCGCATCGCGGAACGCCTGGCCACGGTCCGCAAGGACGGCACGCTGCCGTTCCTGCGCCCCGACGGCAAGACTCAGGTGACGCTCGGCTATGAGGGGCACACGCCGCGCACCGTCGATTCGGTCGTGCTCTCGACGCAGCACCACCCCGAGATCTCGCAGGAAGACCTGCGCGCTCACGTCCAAGCCGAGGTCATCGACCCGGTCCTCGCCGAGACGGGCCTCGAGCTCCCCGACGTGAAGTACTACATCAACCCCGCCGGGCCGTTCGTCATCGGCGGTCCGAAGGGCGATGCCGGGCTCACCGGTCGCAAGATCATCATCGACACCTACGGCGGAGCGTCTCGCCACGGCGGTGGGGCGTTCAGCGGGAAAGACCCCTCCAAGGTCGACCGCTCGGCCGCCTACGCGATGCGGTGGGTCGCCAAGAACGCCGTCGCCGCGGGCCTCGCCGACCGGCTCGAGGTGCAGGTGGCCTACGCGATCGGCAAGGCCAATCCGGTCGGCCTCTACGTGGAGTCGTTCGGCACCGCGCACGTCGCCGACGAGGTCATCGTGCGTGCGATCCGCGATGTGTTCGACCTGCGACCGATGGCGATCGTCGAGCAGCTCGAACTGCTCCGTCCGATCTACGCGCAGACCGCGACCTACGGGCACTTCGGCCGCGAGCTGCCCGACTTCACATGGGAGCGCACCGACCGCGTCGACGAGCTGCGCGCCGCCGCCGGGCTCTGAGCGTGCGGGCAGGCCTCGCCGGGTGCGGCGAGAGCCGCGCCCGTCCGGCGATGCGTTCGCGCGGTGGAGTCCCGTCGCCGAGCGCGACGAACGTGCGAGACCGTCCGGCGACACGTTCGACGGGTCCCGCCCGTTCAGCGGGTCATCCGAGCGGGCGCCTCCGTGCGCTGTCACGTCCGGGGAGACGCGGCGAGCGCCGAGACCGCGTCGCACGGATGACGCGCGGGGCGAACCGCGGCGCTGCTCTCCCCACGCCCGCTCCGCGCGTGCCCGAGGCGGGCTCGTGAGTGAACGCCGCGTGGCGCGCGTGCAGCTCGAGTCACCCGTCCCTCAGCTCGACCGCCTGTTCGACTACGCCGTGCCCCACCCGCTCGTCGCGGACATCTCCCCGGGGGTGCGGGTCAAGGTGCCGCTGCGCTCCGCCGGACGCATGATGGACGCCTTCGTCGTCGAGGTCGTGCCCGACGACGGCACCGAGCGCCCCCTGTCGTCGATCGAGGCCGTGGTGTCGCCGATGCCGGTCCTGCCCGAACGCCTGTACACGCTCGCGCGGCGCGTGGCCGACCGTGCGGCGGGATCGGTCAGCGACGTGCTGCGCCTCGCCGTCCCGAAGCGGATGGTCCGCGCCGAGAAGGCCTGGACGGCTGCTCCCGCGCCCACCGTCCCCGACGTGGTCCCGGCGGCCCGTGAACGCGCTGCGGCCCAGCTCTCGCTCTATCCGGGACTCTTGCACGCCCTGGACGGCGGCGAGCGCCTCGCCGTCGACGCGCCCCCGCACCCGCACCCCGAACTCCCGCGCGGAGCGTGGGCCGACCTCCTCGCCGCGGCCGCTGTGCACACCCTCGCACGCGGGAAGAGCGCCGTTCTCGTCGCACCCGACTATCGTGACCAAGCTCAGCTCCTGGCCGCGCTCGCTGAGCTCGTCGCCCCGGAGGCCGTCGTGCGCGACGACGCCGATCAGTCCGGTCCCGCGCGCTACGCGCAGTATCTGCGCACCCTCGCCCCCGTGCCCTGCATCGTGGTGGGTCGCCGTTCGGGCGTGTACGCGCCTGCGCATGACACGGGACTCGTCGCCATCTGGGACGACGGTGACTCCCTTCTGTCGGAGCCGCTGGCCCCGGGTGTCCACGCTCGCGACGCGGCGCTCGTCCGGCAGGAGATCGAAGGCTCCGCTCTCGTCTTCGCCGGGCACACGCGGACGACCGACGTTCAGCGGCTCGTCGACGTCGGGTACGTGCGCGAGATCGCGCAGGCACGCCGTCCGAGCCCCCGCGTGGTGCTCAGCGCGACGCGCGAGGGGGAGCAGCGGCAGTCGCGCGTGCCGTCGTCTGCCTTCGCAGCGGCCCGCGAAGCGCTGCAGCACGGTCCCGTGCTCGTGCAGGTCGCCCGCCCCGGTTACGCACCGTCGCTCGTCTGCGCGGACTGCCGACGCCCCGCGCGGTGTCCGCAGTGCGCCGGCCCCCTGCGGGCCGCGCGCCCCGGGGCGACACCGGTATGCGCGTGGTGCGGTCGGAGTGCCCACGCCTGGTCGTGCGGGCACTGCGGCTCGACCAAGCTGCGCATGGCATCCTCCGGCAGTGAGCGCACGGCCGACGAGCTCGGTCGCGCGTTCCCCAACACGCGGGTGATCGTCGCCGACGGCGCGCACCCGGTGTCCGACGTCGACGGGCACCCGGCGCTCGTGATCGCGACACGGGGCGCCGAACCCGTCGCGCGAGGCGGCTACCGCGCGGTGATCCTGCTCGACGGCGACCGCATGCTCCAGAGCGAGGCTCTGCGCATCGGCGAGAGCTGTCTGCGCTGGTGGTCCAACGCTGCAGCCCTCGCCGCTCCCGGCGCGCCGGTCCATCTCGTGGGCGTCGCGGGCCCGGTCGCCCGGGCACTCGCGACCTGGACCCAGCCGGCGTACGCCCGCGCCGAACTCGCCGACCGTGTTCCGCTGCGGATGCCTCCGGCCGTGCGGGTCGCCAGCGTCGACGGGCACGCCCGGAGCGTCGACACCCTGCTCGCTTCGCTTCGCGAGACGGTCCCCGATCTGGACCCACTCGCGATCCTGGGTCCCATCGACACGTCGGAGAGCCCCGACGTCAGCACCTCCCGCGCGCTCGTGCGCTTCGATTACGCGCACGGCAGAGCAGTCGCCGATGCGCTGCGCGCCGGTGTCATCGCCGACGCCCTGCGAGCGCGCAAGCCGCGCAAAGACCGGGGCCCGAAGCCGCGCAGTACGCTCAGAGTCCGTCTCGACATCCCCGAGCCCGACCTCTGAGCGGCGCCCGCCCCCATCGCCGCCCACCCGTCTGAGGAGAACCATGCGCCTCGTCTTCGCCGGCACCCCCGCCGTCGCCGTCCCGTCACTGCGCGCCCTGGCGTCCGGCCCGCACGAGATCGTCGCGGTCATCACGCGCGGCGACGCCCCCCTCGGGCGCAAGCGGGTGCTGACCCCCTCTCCGGTCGCGCAGGCGGCCGAAGACCTGGGGCTCGCGGTCATCAAGGCCGACCGTCTCGATGTCGACGTGACCGCGCGCATCACCGAGCTGACGCCCGATCTCGGGGTCATCGTCGCTTACGGCGGTCTGGTGCGCGAGCCCCTCCTCTCAACGCCCGCGCACGGCTGGATCAATCTCCACTTCTCCCTCCTGCCGCGCTGGCGCGGCGCCGCACCCGTCCAGCGCGCCCTCATCGCGGGTGACGCGGTGACCGGTGCAAGCGTGTTCCAGCTGGTCGCCGAGCTCGACGCCGGAGATGTCTTCGCCGAGGAGCCGTACGAGGTACCGACCGGCGCGACGGCCGCCGACGTGCTCACCGACCTCGCCGAGATCGGCTCCCCCCTGCTCGCCCGCGTGGTCGACGACATCGCCGACGGAACCGCGCGCGCGACGCCGCAGAGCGGCGAAGCCACCCTCGCTCCCAAACTCTCGCTCGCCGACGGCGCACTCGACTTCACGCAGGATGCCTCGACCCTCCTGCACCGCATCGCCGGTGTCACGCCCGAGCCCGGCGCTCACACCACCCTGGAGGGCGCGCGGTTCAAGGTGCTGCGCGCGGCACTCGCGGACGCCCCACCGCTTCCGCCGGGGCGGGTGACGATATCCGGCAGAGACGTCGTCGTCGGCACCGGAACCCATCCGCTCCGGCTGGAGACCGTCCAGCCGGCGGGCAAGGGGGCGATGGGAGCGGGCGACTGGTTCCGGGGCCTGCGCAGCGACGAACCGGTGCTGGGCGCATGAGCGTACAGGGAGCACGCGCCGCCGCCTACGACGTCCTCCGCGCGGTCTCGGGCGACGAGGCGTACGCGAACCTCCTGCTGCCGCACGCGATCGCCCGGGCGGGACTGGATGCCAAAGACGCCGGCCTCGCGACGGAGCTGACGTACGGCACCCTGCGCCGGCGCGGGACCTACGACGCCATCATCGCCCTGGGCGCGGATCGCACCGTGGATCGCATCGACCCGGCCGTCCTCGACGCGCTGCGTCTGGGCGTGCACCAGTTGCTGTCGACGCGCGTCGCGTCGCACGCGGCGGTGAACGAGTCGGTCGAGCTCGCCCGTCGCCACGGCGGGGGAAGGGGCGCCGCCGGCTTCGCGAACGCGGTGTTGCGGCGGGTGTCGCGTGACACCCCGGGGGAGTGGATGGACCGCATCGCCGCCGCCGCGCGCAGTGACGACGAGCGTATCGGCCTGACCACCTCGCACCCCGTGTGGATCGTGCGCGCGATGCGACGCGCCCTGACCGCCGAGGGCCGTGCCGACGAGCTCGACGAACTGCTCGAAGCCGACAACGTCGCCCCGCGCGTCGCCATGATCGCCCTGCCGGGTCTCGCCGAGGTGCTCGACGACGCCACGCCGACCCCGTATGCCCCGACCGCGTTCACGACCCGCGGCGGAGACCCCGAGGGTCTCATCCGCGCGTCGGGCGGCCGGCTCCGCGTGCAGGACGAGGGGTCTCAGCTGGCCGCTCTCGCCCTGAGTCGGGCGCTGCCCGTCCGCGAGGGGGAGCGTTGGCTCGACCTCTGCGCCGGCCCCGGCGGCAAGACGGCGCTGCTCGCAGCCGAGGCGCTCGCGCACGGCGCCTCGCTGGACGCGAACGAGATCGTTCCGGCTCGCGCGGGGCTCGTCCGCCAGGCAGTGGCATCCGTCCCTCTCGAGGTCGACGTGAGCGAGGAGGACGGGCGCGAGCGCGCCGCCCGCGCGCCGGGCGAGTACGACCGCATCCTGGTCGACGCACCGTGCACCGGCATCGGCGCGCTGCGGCGTCGTCCCGAGGCGCGCTGGCGAAAGACGCCGTCCGACGTACCCGATCTGACGTCATTGCAGCAAGAACTCGTGCTCGCCGCCTTCGAGGCGCTCGCCCCGGGGGGCGTGGTGGCCTACGTGACGTGCTCGCCCCACCTCGCGGAGACCTCGGGCGTGCTCGCCGAGGTCAAGCGCGCGCTGGGCGACAGGGCCGAAGAACTCGACGCCCGCGCGGTGGTGCGCACCGTCGCGGTGAGCGACATCGATCTGCCGGAGCAGGCCGACGGCTCCCTCCGCGCGCAGCTGTGGCCCCACCGCCACGGCACCGACGCGATGTCGATCGCCCTGCTGCGCAAACGCTGACGCGCGCGCTGAGCCGCATTCCCCCGCGCGGGTCTCGGCATCCGTCGATCCGGCGGAGCGTCGGCGACCGACCCCGACAACTGGCGCGCCCATAATGGGGAGGTGCCCCGCATCAACCCGAGCATCCTCGCCGCCGACTTCGTGAACATGGAGGCCGAGCTCGCGCGTATCGCGGGGGCAGACTTCGTGCACGTCGACGTGATGGACAACCACTTCGTGCCGAACCTCACGTTCGGGCCGCAGATGGTGGGCCGCATCCAGGAGACCAGCCCGGTGCCGCTCGACGTGCACCTCATGATCGACGACCCCGACCGCTGGGCCCCGGCGTACGCCGAGCTCGGCGCGGCATCGGTCACCTTCCACCTCGAGGCCGCCGCGTCTCCGATCGCCCTTGCGCGCCGCCTGCGCGCGATCGGCGCCCGTGCCGGTGTGGCCGTGAAGCCCGGGACGCCGGTGGAGAATCTGTTCGACTCGCTCAATGAGTTCGACCAGATCCTCGTCATGACGGTCGAGCCCGGTTTCGGGGGGCAATCGTTCATGCCCGAGACCATGCCGAAGCTCCGCGCGCTTGCCGAGGAGGCCAGGCGCCGCGGGTCGAGCGTGTGGCTGCAGGTCGACGGCGGCATCGGCGAATCGACGATCGGTGAGGCCGCCGAGGCCGGCGCCGACACCTTCGTCGCCGGTTCCGCGGTGTTCGGCGCGGACGACCCCGATCGCGCGATCCAGTCGCTCCGCGCCTCCGCCGCCCGCCACCGCCACTGACCCGCCGCCGCGACCTCGATAAACGCCGCCTCTGTCGAAGAACGCCGTGTCGCGGCGTGTCTCGCGAGGAACGGCGTTCATCGGGGTCGGCGGCTGCCGTCTGCACCGCGCGACGACCCCACCCCCGCCGACCCGATACCCTGGACGAGTGAAGACCTTCGACGACCTGTTCGCGGAACTCAGCGCCAAGGCCGTCGAGCGACCCGCCGGCTCCGGCACCGTGGCCCAGCTCGATGCGGGCGTGCACGCGATCGGCAAGAAGATCGTCGAAGAGGCCGCCGAGGTGTGGATGGCCGCCGAGTACGAGTCCGACGCCGCCGCGGCGGAGGAGATCTCGCAGCTGCTGTACCACCTGCAGACGCTCATGCTCGCGAAGGGCCTGTCGCTCGAAGACGTCTACCGACATCTCTGAGCCCGCGCCCCGCCCCGCTCACTCCAACACGAAAGCCCCCGTCATGCTGCGCATCGCCGTGCCGAACAAGGGGTCGCTCGCCGAGACCGCCGCCGAGATGCTCTCGGAGGCCGGATATACCGGACGACGCGACTCGAAAGACCTGTACACGGTCGACCCCGTCAACGAGGTCGAGTTCTTCTACCTCCGTCCCCGCGACATCGCGACCTACGTCGGTTCCGGCGCGCTCGATGTCGGTATCACGGGGCGCGACCTGCTCCTGGATGCCAGGATGCCCGGCGCCCGCGAGGTCGAGTCGCTCGGCTTCGCCGGTTCCACCTTCCGCTTCGCCGGTCGCCCCGGCCGCTTCACCGAGGTCGAAGACCTGCAGGGTCTGCGCATCGCGACCGCGTACCCGGGCCTCGTCGACGCCTTCCTCGACGAGCGCGGTGTCGCCGTCGACATCGTGCCGCTCGACGGCGCGGTGGAGTCGGCCGTGCAACTCGGCGTCGCGGATGCCGTCGCCGACGTCGTCTCGACCGGTACGACACTGCGACAGGCGGGGCTCGAGATCTTCGGGCCCGTCCTGCTCGAGAGCGACGCCGTGCTCATCGCCGGCCCGAACGAGGTCGAGGGGACCGAGACGCTCCTGCGGCGCCTGCGCGGCGTCCTCGCTGCCCGCAAGTACGTGCTCATCGACTACGACCTGCCGACGGCTCTCATCGACCAGGCCATCGCCGTCGCCCCCGGCCTGGAGTCGCCGACGATCTCGCCGCTCCGCGACCCCGAGTGGGTCGCCGTGCGGGTCATGAGCCCACGCCGCGACGTGAACCGGGTCATGGACGAGCTCTACGCGATCGGCGCCCGCGCGATCCTCGTCACCGAGATCCTCGCCGCGAGGCTCTGATGACCCTCGCGCGCCGCGTCATCCCGTGCCTCGACGTCGCGGGCGGCCGCGTCGTGAAGGGCGTGAACTTCCTCGACCTCCGCGACATGGGCGACCCCGTCGAGCTCGCGAAGCTCTACTTCGAGCAGGGCGCCGACGAGGTCACCTTCCTCGACGTCACGGCCACCGTCGACGAGCGCTCGACGACGTACGACGTCGTCCGCCGCACCGCCGAGCAGGTGTTCATCCCGCTCACCGTCGGCGGGGGAGTGCGCTCCGCCGATGACGTCGCTCGCCTGCTCGCGGTCGGCGCCGACAAGATCGGCGTGAACTCCGCCGCGATCGCCCGCCCGTCGCTGATCGACGACATCGCCGATCGCTTCGGCGCGCAGGTCGTCGTCCTGTCGCTCGACGTCAAGCGCGCGGCATCCACCCCCTCCGGTTTCGTCGTGACGACGCACGGCGGCCGCACCGAGACGACCCTCGACGCCCTCGACTGGGCACGGGAAGCGGTCGAACGCGGCGCGGGCGAGCTGCTGGTCAACTCGATCGACGCCGACGGCACGAAGCAGGGCTTCGACCTCGAACTCGTCCGCCTCATGCGCCAGGTCGCCGCGGTCCCGGTCATCGCCTCCGGCGGTGCGGGCGCTCTGGAGCACTTCGCCCCGGCGATCCAGGCCGGCGCCGACGCCGTGCTCGCGGCATCCGTCTTCCACTCCGCCCAGCTCACCGTCGGGCAGGTCAAGGACGCCATGGCGGCCGAGGGGATCGAGGTGCGCCGATGAGCGTCGAGCGCGTCACGTACAACGCCGACGGCCTGGTGCCGGCGGTCATCCAGCAGTTCGACTCGCGCGAGGTGCTGATGATGGGGTGGATGGATGCCGAGGCACTGAACCGCACGCTCACCACCGGCCGCGTCACCTTCTGGTCCCGCTCGCGGCAGGAGTACTGGCGCAAGGGCGACACCTCCGGTCACATCCAGCTCGTCAAGGGTGCCCGCCTCGACTGTGACGGCGACACGCTGCTCATCGAGGTCGACCAGATCGGCGCCGCCTGCCACACCGGCGACCACACGTGCTTCGACGCCGACGATCTGCACCCGGTCGTGGGGGAGCGCTGATGCGGCGTCCCCGCTCGCTCGCGGTCGTCGCGATGCTCCTCGCCGGGGCGATCGGGGTCATCGGGTCCACGCAGACGTGGATCGACGTCACCCTGAACGACGGCGCGCAACAGACGCTCGCCGTGCCGGGCGCGGACGCCCTGCCGGTGCTCACGCCGCTGAGTCTGGCAGCGCTCGCCCTCGGTGCCGCGTTGTCGATCGCGGGCCCGATCGTCCGGTACGTCTTCGGTGCCCTCGGCCTCGCGATCGCCGCCCTCATCGGGTCCGGCACCGCCCAGATCGTGTTCGCGACCCCGGTTTCGGCGACGGCTGCGACGGTGACCGAGGCGACGGGCATCTCGGGAGTGGATGCCGTGGGCGACCTCGTCGCGGACCTGTCGCTCACGCCGTGGCCCGCCGTCACCCTGCTGGCCCAGCTCGTCCTCGCCGCGGCCGCCGTGTTCACGCTCGTCACCGCACGCCGCTGGGGCTCGAACGCCGGCCGGAAGTACCGGACCACCGCCGACACCGCGAGCGAATCCTCCCGCCCGCACGATGCGATCGACTCGTGGGACGACCTGTCGCGCGGTGACGACCCGACAGCGTGACCGAGCGTCCCGCGCCCGCCGCGTCGAGATGTTCCTCGCGACATCGAGACGTCGGCGCCGGGACCCCACCCCGGCTTCGATAGACTTGTTCGACGCTTTCCCCTGCGCCCGCGCGCGACTGTAAGGAGCCCCATGAGCAACCCCATCGGTGATCCCGGCCACGGACACTCGCCCGCCGCCTGGACGGCCGTGATCATCATGCTGCTCGCGTTCACGCTCGGAACGCTCTTCTTCTGGCTCGACATGCCCGTCCTCGTGTGGGCCTCGGCGGGCCTGCTCGTCGTCGGCGCGATCGTCGGCTGGGCCATGGGCAAGGCCGGCTACGGCGCGAACGGCGCGAAGACCAGCTCGAAGGCCCACTGACCGTGCTGGCCGATCTCACGGCCGGAGCGGTGGAGGACGCCGAGAAGCGCGCCGAGGCGCGATCCCTCGCCGACGTCGAGCGCGACGCTCTCGCGCAGACGCCCCCGCGTGATGCTCTGGCGATGCTCGCGCCATCCGACCGCGTGAAGATCATCGCCGAGGTCAAACGCGCGAGTCCCTCTCGCGGCGACCTCGCCTCGATCCCCGACCCCGCCCGACAGGCTCGCCTGTATGAAGAGGGAGGGGCGTCCGCCATCTCCGTCCTCACCGAGGGGCGCAAGTTCAAGGGAAGCCTGGCCGATCTGGAGGCCGTGCGCGCGGCCGTCAGCGTCCCGGTGCTCCGCAAAGACTTCATCGCGACGCCGTATCAGGTGCTCGAGGCGCGCGCCTCGGGAGCCGATCTCGTGCTGCTGATCGTCGCCGCCCTCGACCAGAAGACGCTTACCGAGCTCTACGGCCTCGTCACCGACCTGGGCATGTCGGCCCTGGTCGAGACGCACTCGGCGGAAGAGCTCGAGCGCGCGTCGCAGCTGGGCGCCACGCTCATCGGCGTCAACGCCCGCAACCTTTCGACCTTCGAGCTCGACCGCGACCTGTTCGGCTCGCTCGCCGACAGTTTCCCGGCGCACGCGGTCAAGATCGCCGAGTCGGCGGTGCTCGCCCCCGCCGACGTCGCCCACTACCGCGCCGCGGGCGCCGATGTGGTCCTCGTCGGCGAAGCCCTCGTCACCGGTGACCCGGTCGCCACGCTCCGCGCGTTCCTCCAGGAGACGTCATGACCACTGTGAGCAATCAGACCGCGAGCCTGCGCGACCAGAAGGGGCCGTTCTTCGGCGACTTCGGCGGGCGTTTCATGCCCGAGTCGCTCATCGCGGCGATCGACGAGCTGACCGCCGTCTACGAGTCCGCCATGGCCGACCCCGCGTTCCACGCCGAACTGCGCGCCCTCCTGCACGACTATGCCGGTCGCCCCTCCGCCCTCACCGAGGTCCCTCGCTTCGCCGAGCACGCCGGCGGCGCCCGCGTCTTCCTCAAACGGGAAGACCTCAACCACACCGGCTCCCACAAGATCAACAACGTGCTCGGACAAGCGCTGTTGACGAAGCGTCTGGGCAAGACCCGCGTGATCGCGGAGACCGGCGCCGGACAGCACGGGGTCGCGACCGCAACCGCCGCCGCCCTGTTCGGCCTTGATTGCGTCGTGTACATGGGCGAGGTCGACACCGAGCGCCAGGCTCTCAATGTCGCTCGGATGCGCCTTCTGGGTGCCGAGGTCGTCCCGGTCACGACCGGCTCCCGTACGCTCAAGGACGCCATCAACGAGGCGTACCGCGACTGGGTCGCGTCGGTGGAGACCACCAACTACATCTTCGGCACGGCCGCGGGTCCCCACCCCTTCCCGGCGATGGTCCGCGACTTCCAGAAGATCATCGGCGAGGAGACCCGCGCCGAGTTCCTCGAACGCATCGGACGCCTTCCGGACGCCGTCTTCGCCTGCGTGGGAGGCGGCTCGAACGCGATCGGCATGTTCGACGCGTTCCTCGACGACGAGGCCGTCGCCCTATACGGCGTGGAGGCGGCCGGCGACGGCGTCGACACGCCCAAGCACGCGGCATCGATCGAGCGCGGTCGTCCCGGCGTCCTGCACGGGGCGCGCACCTACGTCCTGCAGGACGAAGACGGCCAGACCACCGAGTCCCACTCGATCTCGGCGGGCCTCGATTACCCCGGGGTCGGGCCCGAGCACGCGTGGCTCGCCGACATCGGCCGCGCCCAGTACATCCCCGCCACCGACGACGAGGCCATGCAGGCCCTCCGCCTGCTCTCGCGTACGGAGGGCATCATCCCGGCGATCGAGTCGGCCCACGCCCTCGCCGGTGCCCTGCGCGTCGGTCGGGAGCTGGGTCCGGATGCCGTCATCGCGGTGAACCTCTCGGGCCGCGGCGACAAAGACATGGACACCGCCGCCCGCTACTTCGACCTCTACGACGCCGAGCACGCTCCGTCGGAGCCGGGTGCCGCGCAGACGGCGGCCGCCACGGCCGTGGCCTCGGCCCAGGGCTCGCCGGTCGACGTGACGCGCGCTCCGGATGCCGCGAGCGGCGCAGGAGTCGAGCTGTGACCTCCCGCGTGTCCGCGGCGATCGAGGCCGCCCACGCCGACGGGCGCGGAGCTTTCGTCGGCTATCTGCCCGCCGGATTCCCCGACGTGGCGACCAGCATCGAGGCCATCGTCGCCCTGGCTGAGGCCGGTGCCGACGTCATCGAGATCGGGCCCCCGTACAGCGACCCGGTGATGGACGGCCTGGTCATCCAGGAGGCGACGCAGACGGCCCTCGCGAACGGCTTCCGCATGCGGGACCTGTTCACGATCATCCGCGAGGTGACCGCCCGCACCGACGTCCCCGTGCTCGTCATGACCTACTGGAACCTCGTGGAGCAGTACGGCGTCGACCGGTACGCCGACGAGCTCGTGTCCGCCGGGGGAGCGGGCCTGATCACCCCCGACATCACTCCCGACGCCGCCGCGGAGTGGATCGCCACCAGCGAGCGCACGGGGCTCGACCGTGTCTTCCTCGCCGCGCCCACGTCGACCGACGAGCGGCTCGACATGATCGTGGCCGCCTCGACCGGTTTCGTCTACACGGTGTCGACCATGGGCATCACCGGCGAGCGAGCAGAGCTGGACGCCGCGGCCCGTGCGCTCGTCGAGCGGCTGCGGGCGCACGGCGTCGACAACGCCTGCGTCGGGATCGGCATCTCCAACGCCGAGCAGGTCGCCGGTGTCGTCGAGTACGCCGACGGCGCGATCGTCGGCACCGCGCTGGTCAAGGCGCTGCGAGAAGGGGGAGTCAAAGGGCTGTCCACGCTCGCGCGGGAGCTGTCCGCGGGCACCGCGCAGCGCGCCTAGACTCTTTCGCATGACGTTCGCCCTCTCGAGCGCCGCCTCCGGCGTGCTCGCCAGCATCCCGAGCCCGACGATCTCCTACGTCGATCTCGGCCCGCTCCGCATCCACTTCTATGCGCTGTGCATCGTCGCGGGCATCATCGTCGCGATCCTCCTCACGAACGCCCGTCTGACGCGTCGTGGGGCGGAGAAGTGGGTCGTCATCGACATCTGCCTGCTGGCGGTTCCGCTCGCGATCGTCGTGGCGCGCATCTACCACGTGCTCACCCACGCCGGCTTCTACTTCGGACCCGGGTCGAACCCGTGGAACATCACCCAGCCGGGCTCCGTGTGGGCCATCTGGGAGGGCGGCATCGCCATCTACGGTGCCCTCATCGGTGGCGCGATCGGCGCGATCCTCGGGTGCAAGTGGACCGGCATCCGGTTCTGGACCTTCGCCGACGCCCTGGCCCCGGGACTCATCATCGCCCAGGCCATGGGCCGGTTCGGCAACTGGTTCAACCAGGAACTGTTCGGCCAGCCGACCGACCTGCCGTGGGGTCTCGAGATCGCGTCGGACAACCCCGCGATCCCCGTCGGCCTTCCGGCCGGCACGCTGTTCCACCCCACCTTCCTGTACGAGGTCATCTGGAACCTCCTGGGGGCGGCCGTCATCCTGTGGGTGGGCAAGCGATTCGCACTGCAGTGGGGAAAGCAGTTCGCGATCTACCTCATCTGGTACTCCGCGGGTCGCATCGTCTGGGAGTCGATCCGCGTCGACCCGAGCGACATCATCCTCGGTCTGCGTACGAACGTCTGGGCCGCGATCCTGGGCGTGGTCCTCGGCATCGTCATCTTCATCGTGCAGTCGCGCCGCCATCTCGGCCTGGAGCCCTCGCCCTACGCACCGGGACGCGAACCCGAGGCCCCGGGGGCTGTAGACTCAACCGACCCCTCTGACTTCGTCGACGTGAGCGAGCCGCCCGCGACGAGCGACACCGTCGGCACCAGCGCCACAAGCAGCCCCGCCACGAAATAACATCTGGGCCGACGTCGTCCCATCCGAAGCATCAACGTGAGGACGGTTGATATGGCTTCCAGCCTGCGTTCCGACACCGTCGGAGGCACGTTCCCGGCCCGACAGGGAATGTACGACCCGTCGTTCGAGAAAGACGCCTGTGGCCTTGCCATGGTCGCCACACTCCGCGGCGAGGCCGGTCACGACATCGTCGACCTGGCGCTGACGGCGCTGCGCAACCTCGAGCACCGCGGGGCCATCGGCTCCGACGCCGGCACCGGCGACGGCGCGGGCATCCTCACGCAGATGCCCGACGCGTTCCTGCGCGAGGTCGTCGACTTCGACCTGCCTCCGGTGGGGGAGTACGCCGCCGGGATGGTCTTCCTTCCACTGGGCCACGACGAGCGCGCCGCCATGAAGGCGGGCATCGAAGAGATCGCGCGCCACGAGAACCTCGAGGTGCTCGGCTGGCGCGAGGTGCCGACCGAGCCCGACAACCTCGGCAAGCTCGCGTTCGAGGCGCGCCCGGCGTTCGAGCAGCTGTTCGTCTCGCGGCCGGCGTCCGGCGACCAGCCCGCGCTGTCGGGCATCGCCCTCGACCGGCGGGTCTACCGACTGCGCAAGCGCGCGCGTCACGAGCTCGACGCCTACTTCGTCTCGCTCTCGAGCCGCACCCTCGGCTACAAGGGCATGGTCACGACCCTGCAGCTCGAGCCGTTCTACCCCGACCTGCAGGACGAGCGTTTCGCCTCCGAGCTCGCCGTCGTGCACTCGCGCTATTCGACCAACACCTTCCCGTCGTGGCCCCTCGCCCAGCCGCTGCGCATGCTCGCGCACAACGGCGAGATCAACACGGTCAAGGGAAACCGCAACTGGATGCGCGCGCGCCAGTCCCAGCTCGAGTCCGAGCTCATCGGCGACGTGCGCCCGCTGCTGCCCATCTGCACGGAGGGGGCGAGCGACTCGGCATCCTTCGACGAGGTGCTCGAGCTGCTCACGCTGACCGGACGCAGCCTCCCGCACGCGATCATGATGATGGTCCCCGAGGCCTACGAGAAGCAGGCGACGATCGACCCCGACCTGCGGGCCTTCTACGACTACCACTCCATGCAGATGGAGCCGTGGGACGGACCGGCCGCCCTCATCTTCACCGACGGCACCCTCGTCGGCGCGACGCTGGACCGCAACGGCCTGCGTCCGGGACGCTGGACCGAGACCACCGACGGCCTCGTGGTCATCGGCTCGGAGACCGGCGTCCTCGACTTCGCGCCCGAGCGGATCAAGCGCCGCGGACGGCTGCAGCCCGGTCGCATGTTCCTCGTCGACACGGCGGAGCGCCGGATCGTCGAGGACGAGGAGATCAAAGCCGACCTCGCCGCTCTCGAGCCCTGGCAGGAGTGGGTCGACGCCGGTCGCGTCAAGCTCAGCGAGTTGCCCGAGCGCGAGCACATCGTGCACCCGATCGCCTCGATCACGCGCCGTCAGCGCACCTTCGGCTACACCGAGGAAGAAGTCCGCATCCTCCTGACCCCGATGGGCCAGGGCGGAGCCGAGCCGCTGGGCGCGATGGGCAGCGACGCACCCGTCGCCGTTCTGAGCGAGCGTCCGCGCCTGCTGTTCGACTACTTCTCGCAGCAGTTCGCGCAGGTGACGAACCCGCCGCTGGACTCGATCCGCGAGGAAGTCGTGACCTCGCTCTCGCTGGGCCTCGGCCCGGAGCGCAACCTCCTCTCCTGGGGCCCCGAGCACACGCGCACCGTGACGCTCGACTTCCCGGTGATCGACAACGACGAACTCGCGAAGATCCAGCACATCGACACGGCGCTGCGGGGCCGGTCGTCGGTGACGATCCGTGGACTGTATCGCGTCGAGGCGGGTCACAAGGGCATGCAGAAGCGCATCGCGCAGATGTGCTCCGAGGTCGACCAGGCCATCGAGGACGGTGCGGAGTTCATCGTGCTCAGCGACCGCGACTCCAACAAAGACCTCGCGCCCATCCCGTCGCTGCTCATGCTCGCCGCCGTGCATCACCACCTCATCCGCAACGAGACCCGTATGAAGGTCGGTCTCGTGGTCGAGGCCGGTGACGTCCGCGAGGTCCACCACGTGGCGACCCTCATCGGGTACGGCGCCTCCGCGGTCAACCCGTACCTCGCGATGGAGACCGTCGAGTACCTCGTGCGCGCGGGCTTCATCACCGGCATCACGCCCGAGAAGGCCGTCAAGAATCTCATCTACGCGCTCGGCAAGGGCGTGCTGAAGATCATGTCCAAGATGGGCATCTCGACCGTGTCGTCCTACGCCGGCGCGCAGGTCTTCGAGGCGGTGGGTCTGTCGCGCGAGTTCGTCGACGCCTACTTCACCGGGACCGAGTCGAAGCTCGGCGGTGTCGGCCTCGACGTCATCGCCGCCGAGAACGCGGCGCGTCACGAGTACGCCTACCCCGAGGATGCCGCCGCCCGTGCGCACGAGCGTCTGTGGACCGGTGGCGAATACCAGTGGCGTCGCGACGGAGCCCCGCACCTGTTCAACCCCGACACGGTGTTCCGTCTGCAGCACGCCACGCGCGAGCGCCGCTACGACATCTTCCGCGAGTACACGCAGCTCGTCGACGACCAGGCGCACGAGCTGAAGACGCTGCGCGGCCTGTTCGGCCTGCGGACGGGTGTCCGCCCGCCCGTGCCGATCGACGAGGTCGAACCGGTGTCGGCGATCGTCAAGCGCTTCTCGACCGGAGCCATGAGCTACGGCTCCATCTCCCAGGAGGCGCACGAGGTCCTCGCGGTCGCCATGAACCAGATCGGCGGCAAGTCCAACACGGGCGAGGGTGGCGAAGACGTCGACCGTCTTCTCGACCCGACCCGTCGCAGCGCGATCAAGCAGGTGGCATCCGGACGCTTCGGCGTGACGAGCCTCTACCTGACCGAGGCGGACGACATCCAGATCAAGCTCGCTCAGGGCGCCAAGCCCGGCGAGGGCGGTCAGTTGCCGCCGACGAAGGTGTACCCGTGGGTCGCCCGTACGCGTCACGCGACAGCGGGTGTCGGGCTCATCTCGCCGCCGCCGCACCACGACATCTACTCGATCGAAGACCTGAAGCAGCTGATCTTCGACCTCAAGCGCGCCAACCCCAAGGCCCGCATTCACACCAAGCTCGTCAGCCAGTCGGGCATCGGTGCGGTCGCGGCCGGTGTGGCGAAGGCGCTGAGCGACGTCATCCTGGTCTCCGGCCAGGACGGCGGGACGGGCGCGAGCCCGATGAACTCGCTCAAGCACGCCGGCACGCCGTGGGAGCTGGGTCTGGCAGAGACGCAGCAGACGCTCATGCTCAACGGCATGCGCGACCGCGTCGTGGTGCAGGTCGACGGGCAGATGAAGACCGGCCGCGACGTCATCATCGGCGCGCTCCTGGGAGCTGAGGAGTTCGGCTTCGCCACCGCTCCGCTGGTGGTCTCGGGGTGCATCATGATGCGCGTCTGCCACCTCGACACGTGCCCGGTGGGTGTTGCCACGCAGAACCCCGTTCTGCGTTCGCGCTTCACCGGCAAGGCCGAGTACATCGTGAACTTCATGGAGTTCATCGCACAGGAGGTTCGCGAGTACCTCGCGGCACTCGGCTACCGCTCGATCGACGAGATCGTCGGGCACTCCGAGCTCCTCGACGTCAACGGAGCGATCGAGCACTGGAAGGCACGCGGCCTCAACCTCGCGCCGATCCTCGAGGGTCCGCGCTTCGCCGACGACGAGCCGCGCCGCCACGGCCGCAACCAGGACCACGAGCTCGACGAGCACTTCGACGTGCAGCTGATCGAGCGCGCGCAGGACGTCATCGCGCGCGGCGGGCAGATCACGATCGACCTGCCCATCCGCAACACCGCGCGTGCGGTCGGTACCATGCTCGGCCACCACGTGACCAAGGCGCACGGCGAGCACGGCCTGCCCGAGGGCTCGATCGACGTGCGTCTGACGGGGTCCGCCGGGCAGTCGTTCGGGGCGTTCATGCCCGCGGGCATCACGCTGCGCCTCGAGGGCGACTCGAACGACTACGTGGGCAAGGGCCTGTCGGGCGGCACCATCGTCGTGCGCCCGTCGCGCGGCTCGACGTTCGCGGCGTCGGAGAACGTCATCGCGGGCAACGTCATCGGCTACGGCGCCACCCAGGGACAGATGTTCCTCAATGGCGTCGTGGGCGAGCGCTTCCTCGTGCGCAACTCGGGAGCGACCGCGGTCGTCGAGGGCGTGGGCGACCACGCGCTGGAGTACATGACGGGCGGCCTCGCCGTCATCCTCGGCCAGACCGGCCGCAACCTGGGCGCCGGCATGTCGGGCGGTCAGGCCTACGTCTACAAGCTCGACCGCGACCTGGTGAACCGGGAGGCCCTGGCATCCGGTGAGCTCGTCCTCGGTGCCCTCGGGTCCGGGGATGCCGAGATCCTGCGCGACCTGCTGGAGAAGCACGTCGCCGAGACCGATTCCTCCCTGGCTCGTCGTCTGCTCGACGACTTCGAGACCGAGGTGGACAACTTCGTCCGGGTCCTGCCGCGCGACTACGCCGCGGTGCTGCAGACCCGCCAGGACGCCGTCGCGGAGGGGCTCGACCCCGACGGCGACGTCGTCTGGACACGCATTCTGGAGGTGACGGGTGGCTGACCCGAAGGGTTTTCTGAAGACGACGGAGCGTGAGCTCCCGAAGCGTCGTCCCGTTCCGGTCCGCATCATGGACTGGAAAGAGGTCTACGAGCCGGGCGACTCCGCGGTCATCCGCCGCCAGGCCGGACGCTGCATGGACTGCGGCATCCCGTTCTGCCACAAGGGCTGCCCCCTCGGGAACCTGATCCCCGAGTGGAACGACCTGACGTGGCGCGGCGAGGGCCGCGCGGCGATCGAGCGTCTGCACGCGACGAACAACTTCCCGGAGTTCACCGGACGCCTGTGCCCCGCGCCCTGCGAGAGTTCGTGCGTGCTGGGCATCAACCAGCCGGCCGTCACGATCAAGCAGGTCGAGGTCTCGATCATCGACGAGGCGTTCGGTAACGGCTGGGTCGAGCCCGAGCCGCCGGAGCGCCTGACGGGCAAGACGGTCGCGGTCGTCGGTTCCGGTCCCGCCGGTCTCGCCGCGGCCCAGCAACTCACGCGAGCCGGTCACACGGTCGCCGTCTACGAGCGCGACGACCGCATCGGCGGGCTCCTGCGCTACGGCATCCCGGACTTCAAGATGGAGAAGCGCCACCTCGAGCTGCGCCTGCGGCAGATGCAGGCCGAGGGCACGCGCTTCCGCGCCGGCGTCGAGATCGGCACCGACATCTCGTGGAGCGACCTGCGTGCGCGCTACGACGCCGTCGTGGTCGCCACGGGCTCCACGGTGCCGCGCGATCTGCCGATCCCGGGCCGTGACCTCGACGGTGTGCACTTCGCCATGGAGTACCTCGTCGAGGGCAACAAGGCCGTCGCGGGCGACCAGATCCCGCAGCAGATCACGGCCGAGGGCAAGCACGTCGTCGTCATCGGCGGTGGCGACACCGGAGCCGACTGCATCGGCACCGCGCACCGCCAGGGCGCGTTGAGCGTGACGAACCTCGCGATCGGCAAGCAGCCGCCGTCCGAGCGTCCGGCCGAGCAGCCGTGGCCGATGATGCCGAACCTGTTCGAGATGGCCTCCGCCCACGAGGAGGGCGGCGAGCGGTCCTTCCTCGCCTCGACGGTGGAGTTCCTCGGCAACGCCGCGGGCGAGGTGCGTGCTCTGCGCGTGGCCGAGACCGAGTACGTCGACGGTCGTCGCGTGCCCAAGAGCGGCACCGAGCGCGAGATCCCGGCAGACCTGGTGCTCATCGCCATGGGCTTCACCGGCCCCGAGAGCGAGCACCTGGGCGACCAGCTGGGCACGCGGTTCACCAACCGCGGCAACGTCGAGCGTGACGCGACCTACGCCACGTCGACCCCGGGGGTCTTCGTCGCCGGTGATGCCGGCCGCGGGCAGTCCCTCATCGTGTGGGCCATCGCGGAGGGCCGTGCGGCCGCTGCGGAGGTCGACACGTTCCTGATGGGCGAGACGGTGCTGCCCGCGCCCGTGCGTCCGACCGATGTCGCCATCGGCCTGCTGCCCGCCTAAGCTGGCAAGGGCCGATCCGGCCACTTCCCGAATCCTCACGGAGCTTGAAAACGGATGAGACGCGCCAAGATCGTCGCAACACTCGGGCCCGCCACGTCGTCGTATGAGATGGTCCGCGCCATCATCGACGCCGGGGTGGACGTCGCCCGCCTCAATCTGAGCCACGGAGACTACTCCGTGCACGATGCCAACTTCGCCAACGTGCGCAAGGCGGCGGAAGACGCGGGGCGCCCCGTCGCGGCCCTCGTCGACCTGCAGGGACCGAAGATCCGTCTCGGCAAGTTCGAGAACGGCCCGCACGAGCTCCTCCCCGGTGACATCTTCAAGATCACCGTCGAAGACATCCTCGGCACCAAGGAGATCGTCGGCACGACGTTCAAGGGTCTGCCGCAGGACGTGCGCCCCGGCGACTTCCTGCTGATCGACGACGGCAAGGTCCGCGTGCGCGTCGTCGAGACCGACGGCACGGTCGTGACGACCGAGGTCGTCGTCGGCGGTCCGGTCTCCAACAACAAGGGCATCAACCTGCCCGGCGTCGCCGTCAACGTCCCCGCGCTGAGCGAGAAAGACGAGGCCGACCTCCGCTGGGGCCTCAAGGCGGGCGCCGACCTGATCGCCCTGTCGTTCGTACGGGATGCGAAAGACATCGAGCGCGTGCACGAGATCATGGCGGAGGAGGGGCGTTACATCCCCGTCATCGCCAAGATCGAGAAGCCGCAGGCGGTCGACAACCTCGAGGAGATCATCGACGCGTTCGACGGCATCATGGTCGCGCGCGGCGACCTCGGCGTCGAGCTGCCGCTCGAGGCGGTCCCGATCGTGCAGAAGCGCGCGGTCGAGCTCGCTCGCCGCATGGCCAAGCCGGTCATCGTCGCCACGCAGATGCTCGAGTCGATGATCAGCAGCCCGGTGCCCACACGCGCCGAGACCAGCGACGTCGCCAACGCCGTCCTCGACGGCGCCGACGCGGTGATGCTCTCGGGCGAGACGAGCGTCGGCGACTACCCGGTCGTCGTCGTCGAGACCATGGCCCGCATCGTCGAGTCCACCGAGGAGCACGGTCTGGAGCGCATCGCGCCGCTCACCAACAAGCCGCGCACCCAGGGTGGTGCCATCACGCTCGCCGCCGTCGAGGTGGCCGACTTCGTCGAGGCGAAGTACCTCTGCGTGTTCACCGAGTCGGGCGACTCCGCACGTCGCATGTCGCGTCTGCGTTCGACGATCCCGATGCTCGCCTTCACGCCCGAGCCGGGCATCCGTCGCCGGCTCGCGCTCACCTGGGGTGTGCGCTCGACCCTGGTCGACCACGTGTCGCACACCGACAAGATGTTCCTCCAGGTCGACGACTACCTGCTGCGCAACGACCTCGCGAAGGTCGGCGACAAGGTCGTGGTCATCTCCGGTTCCCCTCCCGGAATCGCCGGTTCGACCAACGACCTGCGCGTGCACCGCGTGGGCGATGCCGTGCACGGCGCGGCGCCCGGCTACCAGGACGCGTGATCGACCGGCGGCGCGCTCCGGGTCCGACCGATGCGCGCCGCCGCGTTCCCGCCCGGTAGGTTGGGACGCGACACACGCCGGTGTGGCGGAATGGCAGACGCGGGGCACTCAAAATGCTCTGTCGAAAGACGTGTGGGTTCGAGTCCCACCACCGGTACGGCAACGGGTCGGCTCCGCGGGAGCCGGCCCGGTATCCTTTTACCCCCTATCGCATCGCCCCGCGTCGCGGGTGATGCTCCCTCACAGTCCTAGGATGGTCACGTGACTGATCAAGAAGCCGCTCCGGCCTCCGCGCCCGCCGCCCCCCGCCGCGTCGTCGTGGCGGAAGACGAGTCGCTCATCCGTCTCGACATCGTCGAGATCCTGCGCGACAACGGCTACGACGTCGTCGGTGAGGCCGGCGACGGCGAGACTGCCGTCCAGCTGGCGACCGAACTGCGGCCCGACCTCGTCATCATGGACGTGAAGATGCCCCAGCTGGACGGCATCAGCGCCGCCGAGAAGCTCAGCAAGAACCACATCGCGCCCGTCGTGCTGCTCACCGCTTTCAGTCAGAAGGAGCTCGTGGAGCGTGCGAGCGAGGCCGGCGCCCTGGCGTACGTCGTGAAGCCCTTCACCCCCAACGATCTGCTGCCCGCGATCGAGATCGCTCTCGCCCGGTACGAGCAGATCATCACGCTCGAGGCCGAGGTCGCCGACATGGTCGAGCGCTTCGAGACCCGCAAGCTGGTCGACCGCGCGAAGGGTCTGCTCAACGAGAAGATGGGGCTCAGCGAGCCCGAGGCCTTCCGGTGGATTCAGAAGGCGTCGATGGACCGTCGCCTGACCATGCAGGACGTCGCGAAAGCGATCATCGAACAGTTGGCGCCCAAGAAAGCCTGACGACCTCATCGATGGAATGGATGCCACCCCGGTGGCATCCATTCGTCGTTTCGGGGGAGGAGAGCGTGCCGCGTGCGCTCAGCGCTGGGGCATGTCCTTGATCATGTTCGTGATGCGGATGGTCGAGCACCGACGTCCCTGATCGTCGGTGACGGCGATCTCGTGGACCGCGATCGAGCGGCCGAGGTGGACGGGCGTGCACACACCGGTGACGACGCCGGAGGTGGCGGACCGCGTGTGCGTGGCGTTGATGTCGACGCCGACCGCGAGGCGCCCCGGACCCGCGTGGAGGTTCGCCGCCATCGACCCGAGCGACTCACCCAACACCACGTAGGCCCCGCCGTGGAGGAGACCGACAGGCTGCGTATTGCCCTCGACGGGCATGGTCGCGACACAGCGTTCGAGCGAGAATTCCACCCACTCGATGCCCATCTTCTCGGCGAGAGCGCCCATTCCGCGCTGCTTCGCCCAGTCGAGGCCGGAGAGGGTGTCGTCGTCGGTCGCGGAGGTCATCGTCGTCTTCCTGTGGGCGGGCCGGGGGAGTGTCCGTGGTCCTCGTTAGGCTGGAGGGGTGACGGATGCCGAAAAGCCTACTCTCCTCGTCGTCGACGGCCATTCGCTGGCCTACCGGGCGTTCTACGCCCTCCCCGTCGACAACTTCTCGACGAAGGACGGCCAGCACACGAACGGCATCTACGGCTTCCTGTCGATGTTCGTGAACCTCGTGAAGGCCGAGAAGCCGACGCACCTGGCCGTCGCTTTCGACACCTCTCGACAGTCCTTCCGCACCCGTGAGTACGCCGAGTACAAGGCCAACCGCAGCGAGTCGCCGGCCGAGTTCAAGGGACAGATCCCGCTGCTGCAAGAGTGTCTGCGCGCCATGGGCGTGCCGGTGCTGACGAAAGAGGACTTCGAGGCCGACGACATCCTGGCCACCCTCGCGACGCAAGGCGAGGCGCAGGGCTTCGAGGTGCTCGTCTGCTCGGGCGACCGCGACACCATCCAGCTCGTCACCGAAGACATCACGCTGCTCTACCCCAACGTGCAGGGCGTGTCGCAGCTCAAGCGGTACGACACCACCGCGGTCATCGAGAAGTACGGTCTCCCGCCGGAGCAGTACCCCGATATCGCAGCCCTCGTCGGCGAGACGAGCGACAACCTCCCCGGGGTGCCGAAGGTCGGTGAGAAGACGGCGGTGAAGTGGCTGACGCAGTGGGGCTCGCTCGATGCGCTCCTCGAGAACGCCGACAAGATCACGGGCGTCGTGGGCAACAATCTGCGCGAGCACCTCGACGGGGTCAAGCGCAACCGCTCGCTGAACCGCCTGCTCCGCGACGTCGAGCTGCCCGTGGGGCCCGCCGATCTCGCCGTGAAGCCGCTCGACGGCCAGGCGGTGCGCGACATCTTCGCCCGTCTCGAGTTCCGCACCCTCCTGCCGCGCGTGTTCGACGCCCTCGGGGGCGACGCGGGCGACGCGGCGGAGGAGGCCCGCCCCACGGCCACGGCCCCCATCCCCGCGACGCTCGACGCCGGGGCCCTCGCCGTCTGGACGGCGGAGTCGACCGACACCATCGGACTCACTCTCGTTCTCTCCGACGGCGTTCCCGCGCAGATCGGCCTCGCCCGCGCCGAGGCCGCGGCCGAGGCCGCGTGGACGCCCGAGGTGCGCGACAGCCTCGCCGCGTGGCTGGCATCCGATGCCCCGAAGGTCCTGGCCGACGCGAAACCGCAGGTCAAGGCGCTCGCGCGGGAGGGGATCACGCTGGGCGGGATCACGTCCGACGTGATCCTGGCCGGCTGGCTCGTGCGCCCGAGCTTCCCCGACAAGACGCTGGGCGATCTCGTGCAGCGCACCCTCGATGAGAAACTGCCCGAGGCCGACCCCACCCAGCTCGTCCCCGAGACCGAGGGCGCCACGCCGAGCCAGCTGGCGTGGTTCATCCGCCGCGTCGCCGAGGCGCAGCGCGCCGAGCTTCCCGAGCGCGTCGCCGAGGTGCTCGACGACATCGAGCTGCCGACGCTCACGGCCCTGGCCGACATGGAGCTCGCCGGGGTCGCCGTCTCTCACGAGAAGCTGTCGAGCTTCTCGGCCGAGCTCGGCGCCCGCGCCGACGCGCTCGCCCGCGACGCGTACGCGGCCATCGGGCACGAGGTCAACCTCGGCTCGCCCAAGCAGCTGCAGGAGGTGCTGTTCGACGAGCTCCAGCTGCCCAAGACCCGCAAGACGAAGAGCGGGTACACCACGGATGCCGCGGCCCTCGCCGACCTGCAGGAGAGCGCGCCGCACCCGTTCCTCGACCTGCTGCTGAAGCACCGCGAGGCGACCAAGCTCAAGCAGATCATCGACGCCCTCGACACGGCGACCGGTCCCGACGGTCGCATCCACACCACTTACGTGCAGACGGGCAGCCAGACCGGACGCCTGTCGAGCACCGACCCCAACCTGCAGAACATCCCGATCCGCACCGAGGAGAGCCGGCGTATCCGCGCGGCGTTCGAGGTGGGCGAGGGGTACGAGACCCTGTTGACCGCCGACTATTCGCAGATCGAGATGCGCATCATGGCGCACCTGTCGGGCGATCCGGGGCTCATCGAGGCATTCAACTCGGGGGAGGACCTCCACCGCTTCGTGGGTGCCCGCGTCTTCGGCGTCGAGCCCGCCGAGGTGACGCCCGCCATGCGCACCAAGGTGAAGGCGATGTCGTACGGCCTGGTCTACGGCCTCTCCGCGTTCGGGCTGTCGAAGCAGCTGCGCATCGAGCAGTCCGAAGCGAAGAAGCTCATGCTCGAGTACTTCGCACGATTCGGCGCCGTGCGCGACTACCTGCGGGGTTCCGTCGAGCAGGCGCGTCAAGACGGCTACACCGAGACGATCTTCGGCCGTCGCCGTCCGTTCCCCGACCTGACGAGCATGAATCGCGTCCTGCGCGAGAACGCCGAGCGCGCGGCTCTGAACGCCCCGATCCAGGGCAGCGCCGCCGACATCATGAAGGTCGCCCTGTTCCGCATCCGCGACGAGCTGGCATCCGCGGGCCTGCACTCGCGCGTCCTCCTGCAGATCCACGACGAACTCGTCGTCGAGATCGCGGCCGGCGAGTGGGATGCGGTGGAGCGCATCGTGCGAGCTCGCATGGCCGACGCCGCAGAGCTCTCCGTACCCCTCGACGTGCAGATCGGTCGCGGCGGCGATTGGGACGAAGCGGGTCATTGACTGTCGACCCGAGGGAGGGGTGGGGCTCCGCGGTGATCGCGTCCCGTCTGCGGCGCACCGGGGTGCGACGAGGTCTCACCTTCCCTAGGCTCGGAGGATGACTGACGCACAACGCACCCCCACGCCGATCGACACGATCGCCGAGGCGTGGGTCGACACTCTGGCGGAGCGCATCCCGACGCTCGCCACGTATATCGGACGCGACGAGCACAACGGACGCTTCGGCGACTACAGCCCGGAGGGCGCGGAGGCGCTGACCGCCGATGCGCGCGCCACGAAGGCCGCCCTCGAGGCGGCGGAGCCCGTCGACGCGATCGACACCGTCACGAAGATGGACCTCGTTCGCGAGCTCGACCTCATGATCGAGCAGCACGCGGCGAAGACCCACCTGCGCGACCTGAACGTCATCGCCTCGCCGGCGCAGGACATCCGCGCGACGTTCGACCTCATGCCCACCGCGACGATCGAGGACTGGGCGACGATCTCGGAGCGGATGAAGGCGCTCCCGGCCGCGGTCGAGGGGTATGTGCAGACGCTTCGCCGGGGGATCTCCGAGGGGGTCGTCCCGGCGCGCCGGCAGGTGAGCGAGGTCGTCACGCAGATCGCGCGCTACACCGCCGACACCGGTTTCTTCGCGGAGTTCGTCGCGGGCGCCGCTCCCGCGGAGGGGCAGCTGCCCGCGTCTCTCGCGCGTGAGCTCGACCAGAACGTCGGCGCGGCCCGCGTGGCGTACGACTCCCTGGCATCCTTCCTCTCCTCGGAACTCGCCCCCGTCGCGGGCGAGACCGACGGCGTGGGTCGCGAGGTCTACGCCCTGCAATCGCGGCAGTTCCTCGGCGCGGAGATCGACCTCGACGAGACCTACGAGTGGGGCGTCGAAGAGCTCGCGCGCATGGTCGCCGAGCAGGAGGCGGTCGCGAACGAGATCCTGCCCGGTGCGAGCGTGGAAGAGGCCGTCGCTTTCCTCGAGAAGGACGAGTCGCGCAAACTCCACGGCACCGAAGCCCTTCAGGAGTGGATGCAGCGCACCAGCGACAGGGCCGTGGAGGAGCTCGGGCGCACGCACTTCGACATCGCCGAGCCCATCCGGGAGCTCGAGTGCATGATCGCACCGACGAACGAGGGCGGGATCTACTACACCGGACCGACGGATGACTTCTCCCGCCCGGGTCGCATGTGGTGGTCGGTGCCCGAGGGCGTCGACACCTTCGACACGTGGCGCGAGCTCACGACGGTTTATCACGAGGGCGTTCCGGGACACCACCTGCAGATCGCGCAGGCGGTGTACAACCGCGCACAGCTGAACTCGTGGCGGCGTCTGCTGGCGGGGACGAGCGGTCACGCCGAGGGCTGGGCCCTGTACGCCGAGCGTCTCATGGAGCAGCTCGGCTACCTCGACGACCCCGCCGATCGACTGGGCATGCTCGACGGTCAGCGCATGCGTGCGGCCCGCGTCGTGCTCGACATCGGCGTGCACCTCGGCAAGCCGCGCCTGGACGGCACCGGCGTCTGGGACCACGACTACGCGCTGGCGTTCATGCTGAAGAACGTCAACATGAGCGAGGAGTTCGTGCGATTCGAGGTCAATCGTTACCTCGGGTGGCCGGGACAGGCGCCGGCATACAAGGTCGGCCAGCGCATCTGGGAGCAGGTGCGCGACGAGGAGAAGGAGCGTCGTGGCGCCGATTTCTCGATGAAGCAGTTCCACACGCGCGCGCTCGACATCGGCGGGGTCGGTCTCGACACGCTGCGCGCCGCGCTCGCATCGGGCTGAGCCGAAGGGGGGCGTCGCCGCGACGGCGCCCCTCCTGGCGCGGGGAATGTTTCCCCCTCGCGTAAGGTTCATTCAGCTGAATGCAAGGAGATCCCATGGACGCCACCCCCGTCGAGCTCGGCCTCGATACCTTCGGAGACATTTCGCGCGGCCCCGATGGGTCGCTGCAGAGCGACGCGCAGACCATCCGCAACGTCGTCGAGCAGGCGGTGCTCGCCGACCAGGTGGGACTGTCGTTCTTCGGAGTGGGGGAGCACCACCGCAAGGACTTCGCCGTGACGAGCCCCGAGATCGTGCTGGCCGCCGCGGCCTCGCGCACGTCAGACATCCACCTCGGCACCTCCGTCACCGTGCTCTCGTCCGACGACCCCGTGCGCGTCTATGAGCGCTTCGCCACGCTGGACGCCGTGTCGAACGGGCGCGCGGAGGTCATCCTCGGCCGCGGATCGTTCATCGAGTCGTTCCCCCTCTTCGGATACGACCTCAACGACTACGAGCAGCTGTTCGAGGAGAAGCTCGAGCTGTTCTCCCTCCTCCTCGACGAGAGGCCCGTCACCTGGTCGGGCCGCACGCGCGCGGGACTGCAGGAGGCCGACGTGTATCCGAAGACCGAGAACGGGCTGAAGGCCTGGGTCGGCGTCGGCGGGTCGCCCGAGTCTGTCGTGCGCGCGGCGCGATACGGGTACGGCCTCGTCCTCGCCATCATCGGCGGATCGTCGGCCCGATTCCGCCCCTTCGCGCAGCTCTACCGGCAGTCGCTCCGGGAGTTCGGCAAGCCGGCGATGCCCATCTCGGTGCACTCGCCCGGACACATCGCCGAGACCGACCAGCAGGCGTGGGACGAGGCCTACGAGGGCGTGGCCGAGCTGAACACCACCATCGGGCGCGAACGCGGGTGGCCCGCCTACAACCGGCTGCGTTTCCAGCACGACGTCGGCCCGGAGGGCGCGATGTACATCGGCTCTCCCGAGACCGTCGCGCGCAAGATCGTCGCGACCGTGCAGGCGCTGGGCAACACCCGCTTCCAGATGAAGTTCGCCAGTGGTTCGATCTCGCACGACAGGCTGATGTCCAGCATCGAGCTCTACGGCACGCGAGTCCTGCCGCTCGTGCACGAGATGCTCGCCGACGCAGGCAGCGACGAGCAACGGTGAGCACCACGATCGACAGCGCCCGCGTGTCCGAACGCCTGGACGCACTGCCCTTCACCCGGCGTCACGGGCGGATTCTGGGCGGGTCGGGTCTGGGCTGGGCCCTGGATGCGATGGACGTCGGTCTCATCTCGTTCGTCATCGCCGCTCTCGCGGCGCAGTGGCAGCTCGCTCCGACGCAGGCGTCGTGGATCGCCTCGGCCGGCTTCGCCGGAATGGCGATCGGTGCGAGCCTCGGGGGCCTGCTGGCCGACCGATTCGGCCGACGCCAGGTGTTCGCTCTCACGCTCCTGGTCTACGGCGTCGCGACGGGCGCGAGCGCGCTGGTCGGAGGGCTCGCGGCGCTGCTCGTCCTCCGCTTCGTGGTCGGCCTGGGACTGGGCGCGGAGCTGCCCGTCGCCTCCACGTACGTCAGCGAGTTCGCCCCGGCCCGCATGCGCGGGCGTGTCATCGTCTTCCTCGAGGCTTTCTGGGCCGTCGGGTGGACGGCCGCCGCCGTCATCGGGTATCTCGTGGTCCCGTCTTCGGCGGACGGATGGCGGTGGGCTTTCGCGCTCGGCGCGATTCCGGCCGTATACGCGCTGATCGTCCGCTGGGGCCTCCCGGAGTCGCCGCGGTGGCTCGCGTCGCGCGGACGCCACGGCGAGGCCGTCGCGATCGTTCGCGATCTGGAGGCCGCCGCGGGCCGCGTCTCGCTGGAGCCGTCGGCCGAGGGGCTGCCGGCATCGCGTCCCGCCCCGCGCCCGCGCGTCCGCGCTCTGTGGTCACGGTCGCTGCGCGGACGGACGGCCAGCCTCTGGGTGCTCTGGTTCTGCGTGAACTTCTCCTACTACGGTGCGTTCATCTGGATCCCGACCATCCTCGTGGCCCAGGGGTACGACCTCGTGCGTTCGTTCGGGTTCACACTCATCATCACGCTCGCGCAGCTACCCGGATACGCCGTGGCGGCCTGGCTCATCGAGGCCTGGGGACGGCGCGCGACGCTGGCGACCTTCCTCGCCGGATCGGCGGGGGCAGCCGTGCTGTTCGGCACCGCGACGGGCGAGTTCGCCGTCATCGCCGCGGGGATGCTGCTGTCGTTCTTCAACCTCGGCGCCTGGGGCGCCCTGTACGCCGCGACGCCGGAGACCTACCCCACGGCGCTGCGCGCGACAGGTGCGGGGTGGGCGGCCGGGGTGGGCCGGATCGCCTCCATCCTCGCGCCGCTCGCGGTTCCGCCGCTGCTCGGGGTTGGGGGAGCGCCGCTGCTGTTCATCGTCTTCGCGTCCTTCTTCGCGGTGGCGGTGGTGGCAGCCCTCTTCCTTCGCGAGCAGCGGGGGCGCGCTCTGGCGTGACGGCGGGCGGCCCGCCCGTCGGCCGTCGGGCGGGTGGCCCGCGCGACCCGCCCGAGCACCGCGGCGTCTCCACGGCGCGCAGTGGTGCGTCCGGCCCGTCCGCGTAGGCTCGAGGCATGGCATCCGTCCGCTACGTCGCGATCGGTGACTCGTTCACCGAGCGCGTCGGCGACGAACTCCCCGACGGCACCGTGCGAGGATGGGCCGACCTCGCGGCCCAGGGATGGGCGGACGCCGCGGGGGAGCCGATCCAGTACGCCAACCTCGCGATCCGCGGGAAGCTCATCCACCCCATCGTCGAGCAGCAGCTGGAACCCGCGCTGGCGCTCAAGCCGACCCACCTCTCGTTCAACGGCGGCGGGAACGACATGCTGCGCCCGCGCGCCGACGTGGGGCGCATCGTGGCTGCGTTCGAACACGTCCTGCGGCGGTGCGACGACGAGGGCGTCCGTCTGATCGTGCTGTCGGGGGCCAATCCCTCCGCGGGCCTTCCGCTGGGCCGTGTCGTGCAGGGGCGCGGCGACCGCCTCTCCCGCGCGGTGGAGGAGCGACTGGCATCCCGTCCCGACGTCATCACCGCCTACAACTGGTTCGACCGTGAGCTGGCCTCGGGGGAGTTCTGGTCGGTGGACCGCCTGCACATGAACCCGCGCGGCCACCATCGCGTGGCTGCCCGGGTGATCGAGGCCGTCGGCGCGGCCGCTCCGAGCGACTGGTGGCGCCTGCGCGAGATCCCCGAGACCGAACGGCTGAAAGGAACCGCCTACTACCGCGAACACGTCGCCCCGTGGGTGCGTCGGCGTCTCGCGGGAACGTCCTCCGGCGACGGGCGCCAGCCCAAGTTCGGGGGCGACTGGGTCGAGCTGACGCCCGGCGGCTGACGCAGGTGTCGGATCGCCCGGTGGCGTTTCCGCCGCATGCCGCCTAGGATCGCCGGATGTCCCCGTCGAACGCGCGAGCCCTGACCCTCTCCGGAACCGCGATCGCCCTCGGCGCCCTCACCGGGTGCACGGGTGGGGATGCCGAGCCCTCCGCTCCGGCGACCCTCGCACCGTCACCCACCGTCTCCACGACGGCGCCTTCACCCTCGCCCGACCCCTGGGCGGGGTACTTCGACGACGAGGTCGCCGAGGCCGAGGTGGGAGAGTACCTCTGGCAGTCGTGGGGGACGTTCGGCGACGCCGGCGGGGTGGGCGCTCACCGCAGCGAGAATCGCACGGTCGAGCCCGGCGCGTACACCGTCACCCTCGACTGCGCCGGCCCCGAGATGATGACGGGGCGCATCGCGACGTCGTCGGGCGCGGCGATCGGCGACGCTCTCTCGGTCTCGTGTCTGGCACCCACGCCGGTGGCGGTCGAGCTACCGGAGAGGGGTCTGGTCGTCGAGCTCGACAGCGAGGGAGCGCCGGGGGCCTTCCTCATCCGGGTCAGCCCGGCCGCGTGAGCCCGGCCGCGTGAGCCCGGCCGCGTGAGCCCGGCCGCGTGAGCCCGGCCGCGTGAGCCCGTCCGCTTCCCTCGCCCCGCGTTGCCGCTCTCATCGCACGGGGACGGGGGCGGAGGCGCGCGATCGGGGGAGCACGCGAAAGCGGCGACCCGACGGCCGTAGCGCGAGGAACAGAGCCGCCGCGGGGACCCCGAACGCCAGCAGCGGCGCGACCATCACACCGATGAAGGACGCGTAGAGGGCACCCGAAGCGACGCCGACGATGACGGCCGCCGCCCGCGGAAGCCGCGCGTGCGCACTGATCGCCCACGCGAGGGCGGCACCCGCGAGAATCGCCCCCGCTTGCAGCCCAGGCTGCATGGCAGCGGAGTCGGGCGCCGCGACGTACGCCGCGGCGACACTGCACAGAGAGAGGGCGACCAGCGCGAGCGGCCCCCACCGGTGGATCGCCGAGCGGAAGGTCGGGCGCGGTTCGATCGTCGCACCGATCGCCGCCAGGAGAGGGATCGCCGACACCAGCAGCACCGTGATGCCGTGCGCCATGGCGATCGTGCCGTCGGGTGCCGCGGGGGACCACGCCGACCCGAAGAACGCGTAGGCGAGGCCCGTCGTGCCGCCGGCGGCCGCCACCCAGGCGGCGGCACGGGAGGCCACGCGGCGCCGTCGCGCGGCGACGAGCGGCACCGCCGGAGCAGACCCGCGGAGCGATTCCGCGCCCCTCGGAGCCCTCACGGCGAGACGAGCGGGCAGGACGCCGAACACGACGGCGCCACTCGCGAAGAGCGCCGCGGCGGCCGGACCGACGCTCGACAGCCCGATGAGAGGAGCGGCCGACAACCCGAGCGACACGGCGAGCGCGCAACGGGTGGCCGCGCTCACCCGCGTGGTGCGCCGGAGCACCGCCTCCACGGCTATTGCGATCGCTGCCGCCCCGAGCACGACACCGCCGCCGAAGAGCGGAAGAAAAGCGGCGGCGAGGCCCTGCAGCGGACGTCCCGCCTCGGCGTCGTCGAAGCCGAGCGCCCACGCGACGGATGCCATGACGCCCAGGCTCCAGGACGCCGTCGCCAGCGCCGTCACGGCGATCGCCCGGACATCCCCGACGAGCCCGCGCACCCTGCTCGTCGCGACGACCGACCACGTGGCCAGGGTCGGAACGACGCCCGACAGGAGCACCAGGACGAGCAGACCCGGCGTCGTGGAGACGAACAGTGCCCCCGCGGTCACGGCCGCCCCCACCGACAGGACGGAGGTGACGAGGGCGAATCGACGACCGAGGTGCGCCGCCATCCCGTGCACCGCCGCCGACCGCACGTCCGCCGCGGTCGGAGTGCGTCGCCCTCGCGCTTCGGCCTCTTCGAGCAGTGTGGCCACCAGCACCGCACCGTGGCGTCGACGCCAGCCGCGCGGATACCACCTCAGCAGTCGCTCGAAGGAGCGCTCGTCGACGCCCGTCATGACAGCACCGCTCGCCCTGTCGAGGGGACGGACCGGGATGCCGCGAGCTTCGCGCGCGCGACTCGCGCCTGCGTCTCGAGAGCGTCGATCTCCGCCGTCAGCGCCGCCGAGCCTTCGTCGGTGAGCACGTAGTAGCGGCGTGCGCGGCCGTTCACGATCTCCTCTCCGTCGGGAGTGATGAGCCCCTCCCGATCGAGACGATCGAGAGCGGAGTACAGCGTCGTGACCTTCAGCGCCACACGACCAGCCGAGGCCTCGGCCGTTTCGCGGAGGATCTCGTAGCCGTGACGACGGCCCCCCGCGAGAGCGGTGAGAATCCAGAAGGTCGGCGGGGTGAGCGAAACGGGCATGCTCCTTTATATTCCCGTCATCGTAGTATTGCAACCGTGACTCGCCGACCTTCTGCCGGGTGGCGCGGTCGACCTCTCCGAGCACGGCGTCTCGGTCGTCACCACCGTGCGCGACACCGCTCGCTCGAGATGCGCTGCGCTCGGCGGCATCCGACGCGGGAGTCGAGCTCGACATCCGCGCACTGGAGGTGACGGATGCCGGGGCCGCCTGCGCGCTCGTCGAAGCGGCGGCCGTGGCGTCGTCGTTCGCCGGCTCGGTGGAGCGTGCCGCTCCCGGTCCCTACGAGAAGCAGCAGCAGGCGCACCTCGAGCGGACTGCCGCGTCGTTCGCGAACGCCCAGGCTGCGGACGAGGCACGGGCATGCCATCGGGTCCGGCAGCGGTTCACTCGTCAGCACCGGGCTGGCGACGATCGCGGCGCCGGCATCCGTCGGCGAGGTAAACATGTCGGCATGATTTGACCCCTCGACGGATGGGAGCATCCGCGCTGACACATTCACTCAGGGGGCATCCGCTGGCCCATGACGAGCGACGCCGCCCCAAGGACGAGTCCTGTCCTCTCAATTCCCGCGCTCGCCGCACGCAATCCGACACTCAGGTGTCAGACACATTCGTGTAACTTCTTCGCAACATGTCACTGTTTATTCACATATAGTCTGCTCACGAACAGTTCCTCGTATCGATTGGGCACCATGTCAGACACTCGTTCCCTCGCCTTCATCGGGTTGCCCTACCACCTGGGCGACCGTCCTCGCGGCAAGGGGCACCAGATGGCGCTGGGGCCGCACGTCCTGCTCGGCGACGACGGCGCGCAGGCGCTGGCCGCTTCGCGCGGTCACAAGATCTCCCGCACCTGGCTCGACGACCTCGACGAAGCAACAAGCCGCGACTTCGGCGACGACCCTCGCCTCCTGCCCCCGGGGGATCAGATGGTACGCCAACTCGTCCAATGCAACGGACTGGCCCGAGCGGTGAGGAGCGCCCGCGGGCAGGGACACTTCCCCGTCGTCGCCGCGGGCAACTGCCACACGGGCATCGGGGTCGTCGGTGGGCTGGACGACCCCGACATCGGGATGATCTGGTTCGACGCCCATGCCGACGCGAACACGCCCGAGACGACGTCGAACGGCATGTTCGAGGGAATGCCCGTCGCCGTCATCGCCGGCAAGTGCTACGAGAGGTGGCGTTCGAAGATCGACGGCTTCCACGTCGTCCCCGAGGACCGCATCATCACCGTCGGAAACCACGAGGTGCACTCGCCGACCGGTCGAGGCCCCGGATTCGGCGCCCCGGCGATCGGACGGGTCGTCGATCCGCCGGCCATCGCCGAGCGGGGCTTCACGTCGGCGATGGCCGACGCGGTCGCCGATCTGGCGACACGGGTCTCCCGCGTCTACGTACACATCGACACGGATGTCATCGACAAGGGCGTGCTGTCGGCGAACCGCCACGCAGCCGACGGCGGGCTGACACCGGAGCAGGTCGTCGAGGCGGTCGAGATCATCTCCTCCCGACTCGAGGTCCTCGCCGTGAACTTCACCGCCTACGACCCCACGGTCGACCCGCGAGCGAAAGACATCCTCATCCCGCTCGTCGTCGACGTCGCCGAAGCCGCACTACCCGCACGCTGACCACCCCAGGTCGCACCGAAAGGATCCACCGTCTCATGAACAGAATCCCACGACGCGGCATCCGGCTCCTCGCCGTGATGGCCGCCCTCACCCTGAGCGCGAGCCTGGCCGCCTGCGCTCCGCCCGATCGGTCGGGAGGCGCGAGCGCCACCCCGCAGGAGGGCGGCACGCTCCGCGTCGCCGCGCCGGGCAGCGCCAACGACAGCATCGACCCTCAGATCAACTCGGGCTCGGTGATCGATCTGCTGCGTACCGAGCAGCTCTTCGACAACCTGACCAAGTACGACGAGAACTTCCAGCTGACGTGGCAGCTCGCGGAGTCGATGGACGCGAACGCGACGAACGACGTCTGGACCATCCACCTCCGCGACGGCGTCAAGTTCCACGACGGCACCGACTTCGGCGCCAAGGACGTCGTTGCGTCGATCCAGCGCATCCTCGCGCCGGACAGCACCGCCAACGGCGCGTCGCTGATCCGTTTCATCGACCCCGCGGGTGTGAAGGAGATCGACGACCTGACCGTCGAGGTCACACTGTCTCAGCCGTACGGTCCGTTCCCCGAGATCTGGACGAACAAGTACCTGCGCATCGCGCCGGCCGACTTCGACCCGGCCAACCCGGTGGGGACCGGACCCTTCGTGTTCAAATCCTTCACCCCGGGAACGACCTCGGTGTTCACCGCCAACGAGGACTACTGGGGCGGGGCGCCCCTCGTCGACACGCTCGAGGTCATCGACTTCAGCGACAATGCGGCGGCGATCAACGCCCTGAAGGGCGGCCAGATCGACGTGACCTACTCGGTGCCGCTGTCCGAAGCCGCATCGGTGAGCTCCGTGCCCGGTCTCACGCTGCTGGACAGCGAGACCAACATGTACATCCCGATCGCCATGCGCACCGACGTCGCGCCCTTCGACGACCCGCGGGTGCGCGAGGCGTTCAAGCTGATCGCCGACCGGCAGGAGCTCGTCGACGTCGCCCTGAACGGATACGGTGCCGTCGCGAACGACTACATCGGCCGGTACTCGATCTGCGGCGAACCCGACGTTCCGCAGCGCACGCAGGACATCGAGCGCGCCAAGCAGCTGCTCAGCGACGCCGGCCAGAGCAACCTGTCCGTCGAGATCGCCACGACGAACGGAACTGTCGGCATGGTCGAGGCGGCCCAGGTGTTCGCGGAGCAGGCCAAGGAGGCGGGCGTCACGATCTCCGTCAACAACATGGATGCCTCCGTCTTCCTCGACAACTACAAGAACTGGCCGCTCTCGGTGGACTTCTACACCGACTCGTACCTGCAGCTCGCCAACCGCACGCTGATGACCGGCGGAGGATCGAACGTCACCCATTGGAGCAACGCGGAATATGACGCGCTGCTGTCGCAGGCGATGCAGGAATCGGACCCCGAGGCGCGCTGCGCGATCGAGAAGGAGATGAAGACCGTCGAGTACGAGGACTCGGGCTACATCGTCTGGGGCTGGGCCAATGTGACCAACGCCTACTCCGACCGCGTCCACGGTCTCGTCCCCAACGCGACGGGCAAAGCCGTGAACAACCTCACCGGAGTGTGGCTGGAACAGTGAGTACCACGGCCATCACCCCGCCGGGAGTCGCGCGCCGCGGCTCCCGGCGGGGGGCGCCCGCGAGGCGTCTTCTCTGGCGACTGGGCGGCGGACTCGTCGTCCTCTTCGCCGTGTCGGTGGTGGTCTTCGCCGTCACCCAGGCACTCCCCGGCGACCTGCCTCGCCTCATCCTCGGCACCGACGCCGACGAGGTCCAGATCGAGGCCCTGCGCCTGCAGCTCGGCCTGGACCGGCCTCCCCTCGAGCAGTATCTCTCCTGGCTGGGCGGTGTGCTCACGGGAGACCTGGGCACCTCCCTGGGCAGCGGACGGCCGGTGGCGGAGGTGCTGGGATTCCGCATCCTGAACAGCTTCACCCTGATCACCATCTCCATGCTGATCGCCGTGCCGCTGTCGATGGTGCTGGGCGTGCTGACGGCCGCCCGTCGGGATTCCCTCGGGGACCGCGCGCTGCTCGGTTTCTCGATGGTGACCAACGCCCTGCCCGATTTCGTCCTCGGCACGTTGCTCATCGTGCTGCTGGGAACCACGGTCCTGCCGCTGTTCCCGCCGGTGTCGTTGTTCCCCCCGGGCGATCTGCCGTGGTGGTACCCGGCACAGCTCGTCCTCCCGGTCATGACGCTGACCATCATGGCCGTCACGTACCTGTATCGGCTCGTGCGATCCTCGGTGATCGACGTCCTCGACAGCGAGTACATCCAGATGGCGCGTCTGAAGGGCCTCGCCGGACCCGTGGTGCTGTTCCGGCACGCGCTGCCGAACGCCGTCATCCCGGCGATCCAGGCGTCATCCATCGTGTTCGCGGTGAGTCTGGGCGGACTCGTCGTCATCGAGAACCTCTTCGCGTTCCCCGGAGTCGGATCAGCCCTGTCGTCCGCCATCGCCACGCACGACATCCCGGTCCTCCAGGCCTGCGTGCTCTTGATCGCCGCCACGTTCTTCGTGTGCAACACCATCGCCGACCTGCTGTCGGCACGATTCGGATGGGGTAACCGATGAGTGTTCTCGAATCTCTGAGACCCCGGATGAGCGCACCCCGGGCGGGGAGAGGGCGTAGCGTCACCTGGACATGGCAGTTGATCGTGGGGGTCACCGCGATCACGATGACCTGTCTGCTGGCCTTCGTGGGACCGTTCCTCGCCCCTCACTCGACCTCCGAGATCCTGGGTCGCCCGTTCGGACCACCCGAGCCGGGTGCGCTTCTCGGGTTCGACGTCCTCGGCCGGGACGTCGTGTCCCGTCTCCTGAGCGGGGGACTGTCCCTCGTCACTATGGCGACGATCGCCGCCTCGCTCGGGACCATCGTCGGCGCGTTCATCGGCCTCGTCGCCGCGTCCGCGTCGCCGCGCGTCGACGCCGTCATCATGCGATGCCTCGACCTCGTCCTGGCGTTCCCGACGATCGTGCTGGCCCTGCTGTTCGTCGCCATTCTCGGCGCCCATCCGGCGCTCATCGTCGGCATCGTGGCTCTCGGCCACACCCCCAGCGTGGCGCGAATCGTGCGCGGCGCCGCCGGGAGCATCGTCTCCCGCGACTACGTCGCGTGGGCCAGGAGCATCGGGATGCGATGGTCCACGATCATGACGCGCGAGGTCATCCCCAACATCATGTCCCCGCTGATGGTCGAGTTCGGGCTCCGGCTCATGTGGTCGGTGGGTTCCATCGCCGCACTGAGCTTCCTCGGGTACGGCATCCAGCCCCCCGCCGCCGACTGGGGCCTCATGGTCAGTGAGAACAAGAGCGCCCTCAGTCAGCAGCCTCTGAGCGTGGTGGCGCCCATTCTCGCCATCGCGGTGTTCACCATCGGGGCGAATCTCATCGCCGAGGGACTCGCGCGCCATGTGGCACGCACGGAAGGACGGTCGCGATGAGCGCCGCAGGTGCCATTCAGGTCGACGACCTTCGCGTCGAGCGCAGTGCAGACTCCACTCCGATCGTGCACGGCGTCTCGTTCACGCTCGGCGCCGGCGAAGTCCTGGGCATCGTGGGGGAGTCCGGATCGGGGAAGAGCACTCTCGGTCTCGCCCTGCTCGGATTCACCAAGCCCGGGGCTCGCGTGGCCGGCGGATCGGTCCGAATCGGCGGCCGGGACATCATGTCTCTGCCCGGCGATGAGCTGCGCGCCCTGCGCCGGACACGCCTGTCATACGTGCCTCAGGATCCCGGCATGTCACTGAACCCCGCGCTGACGGTGGGGCGCCAGCTGCGGGAGGTGCTGCCTCCGGGAGAGGGGCTTCAGCGCATCTACGACGTCCTCGGCGAAGTGGGTCTCCCGGCGACCGATGCACTGCTGGCCCGCAAGCCGGGGGAGCTCTCCGGCGGCCAGCAGCAACGCGTCGGGATCGCCATGGCGGTCATCCCGCGCCCGGAACTGATCGTGCTGGACGAGCCGACGACCGGCCTGGACGTCACGACGCAGCTCATGGTGCTGGACCTGGTGGCCGACCTCACACGCGAATACGGGATGACCGCGGTCTACATCAGCCACGATCTAGGCGTCATCGCACGGGTGTCGGACACGGTCGCCGTGCTGAAGGACGGCGTCATCGTGGAACACGGTCCCGCGACCGGGGTCCTCCGCGCGCCTGGCGAACCCTACACGCGGTCGCTGATGGACGCCGTCCCGTCCCTGCACGGCGAGTCCCGGACCCGCCGCCGCCCACCCGAGGACGCGACCGTGCTGAGCGTGAACGGTCTGGCTGCGGGGTATGGCAACACCACGGTGCTTCGTGACGTCTCGCTGGATGTGCGCCGGGGCGAGTGCGTCGCCATCGTCGGAGAGTCGGGGAGCGGCAAGTCCACGCTGTCGCGCACGATCATCGGGCTGCACGGCCGCGACGCGGGGCGGGTCCGCCTGGACGGCGTCGATCTCGCCGCGTCCGTCACCCGACGTTCGGTCGCGGAGCGACGGGCGATGCAGTATGTCTTCCAGAACCCCTACGCCTCGTTGCAGCCGCGCCGAACCGTCGGCGAGTCGATCGAGCTGCCGCTTCGTCAGTTGGGCATCGCCACCGGCGCCGCCGCGCGTGAGCGCGTCCGCGCCGCGGTGGAACGCGTCCACCTCGACCCCGAGCTCCTGTCGCGGTTCCCCGCCGACCTGTCCGGCGGACAGCGACAGCGCGTGGCGATCGCGCGAAGCCTCGTCTGCGATCCCCGCGTCCTGGTCTGCGACGAAGTGACGTCGGCGCTCGACGTGACCGTGCAGGCGGCCGTGCTCGATCTCCTCCAAGAACTCCTGGCCGGCGGACTGTCGATCCTCTTCGTCACCCACAACATGGCCGTGGTGAACGAGATCTCCCACCGGGTGGTCGTGCTCCGCGGGGGAGTGATCGTCGAGGAGGGGGCGACCGACGCCGTCCTGCGCTCGCCGCAGCACGAATACACGCGCACGTTGATGTCCAACACCCTCGACGTTGACGGACAGGTCGGCGTCCGGTGACCGGCGCGACATCCGCGACGTCGCTCATCGAGGGGGTCGCCCGGGGATGCCACGACATCCTCACCGTCGCCGCGGACGCGCTCCGTGGGTTGCGCGCGGCGGCCCCCCTGGGCGCGGCGACCCACGTCGACCCCGACCGCCTGTTGGCGGCCGCGGCGGACGCGGCGGCGGGCTCAGGTCCTCTCCGGGGACTGCCGGTCGTGGTGAAAGACAACATCCATGTCGCCGGCGTCCCGAACACGGCGGGCACGCCCGCGCTGCGCGACTTCGTCCCCTCCGAGGACGCGCCCTCCGTCCGGCTTCTGCGACGCGCGGGTGCCTTCGTCGTGGCCAAGGCGAACATGCACGAGCTGGCCTTCGGCGCGACGTCCGCCAACGCCGCCTTCGGAGACGTTCGCAACCCCCGGGATCCGCGACGTTTCGCGGGCGGATCGAGTGGCGGCACGGCGGCGCTCGTCGCCGCGGGAGTGGCACCGGTGGGGTTGGGGACCGACACCGGGGGATCGGTCCGCATCCCTGCCGCGTTGACGGGCGTGTGCGGCTTCCGTCCGACCACCTCGCGCTATCAGGGCGGCGGGCTCACCCCGCTGTCGTCGACCCGCGACACGGTCGGCCCCATCGCCGCGACGATCGAGGGCTGCCGGCTGGTCGACGGTGTCCTGCGCACACGTCCGGCCCACGCGCGCCCACGGCCGTCCACCACCCGCGTCGGAGTTCCGCAGAGCTACTTCATCGATGCGCTCGACGAGCGCGTGACGCGGGCATGGGAGTGGGCGCTGTCGGCCATGGATGACGCCGGTGTTCAGCTGGTCCCCGTCGATGTCGGCCTCATCGCGGAGCTCGAGGCACGATGGGGCCAGACACTGGTCCAGTACGAGGCTCCGCGCGTGCTCGCCCGGTACCTGCGGGAAGCGTCGACGGGCATCACGTCCGAGGAGCTCTTCGCCGGGGTGCGCAGCGCGGACGTGCGGGAGATCGTCGATCGGTTCGGAGATGTCGACGATGCCTCATACGCCGCATGCCTGTCGGATCGAGAGCGCGTGAAGGTGGCCTATGCCCGCATGTTCGATCAGGCCGATATCGATGGCATCGTCTTCCCGACGACCCCGCGCGTCGCCGGCCTCCTGGAGACCACGACGACGAACGCGGGACAGTTCGCGACGCTGGTCCGCAACACGTCTCCGGGCAGCCTCGCCGGCCTGCCGGGAGTGACGCTCCCGATCCCCGACGACGCGGCGGCGCTGCCGGTGGGCCTCGGCCTGGACGGGCGGGAAGGCGACGACGACCACGTTCTGCGTGTCGCGGAGCGTCTCGAGGCGATGCTGCGACAGGCCGCCTCCTCAGCGCGCGGAGCCGAGCGCGCGAGCGAGCCGGAGCCCGGCCCCGGTCGCCTGCACGAGGTACACGGGCGGATCGCAACGCCCATCGCGTAGCGCGATCCGACCACGCGGACCGTCGATCTTCCCCTCGGCGATCGCGGAGGACAGATCCGGGGAGGTTCCCGCGGCCACCTGCGATGCCGCGCGCGCGATCAGGTGGATGGACTCGTATACCGGAACCGACAGCGCGGACGGCGCCGGGCTGCGCGCCCCGAAGCGTTCTCGATACCGGGAGAGGAAGGGAGCGTTGCCCGGCGTCGGCAGGTCGCGGAAGTACGTGACGCACGACCAGATGCCCTCGCCGTCCGCACCGAGCAGATCGAGCGTCGGCTCGTCCAGGAGAGCCGAGAAGGTCGTGATGTCGTCGCGAAGTCCCGCGGACGAGAAGGCTCGCTCGAAGTCCACGGAGGCGAACCCGATAAGCGCGGAAACGACCAGGTTCGCCCCGCTGAGGATGATGTCGTCGACGATCCTCTCGAAATCCGTATCCGCCTCGAGCGGTACCAGGGTCTCACCGACGACCGCGAGGTTCGCGCGCTCGCACGCGCTGCGGGCACCCTCCAGCGTGCGACGCGGCCAGGAGTAGTCGTTTCCGATCAGATAGATCCGGGGAGGCGCGCCGAGGGCGCCGACCAGGGAGGCCAGGGCACTGTCGACCCGGCGGTGGATGGATCCGCCGAGGCGGAAAAGGGTTCCCGAGCGCTGATCCATCTCGTGAGGGGCCGCATAGAGGTAGGGCAGGCGCGTGGCGTGCACGATCGGCTCCACGGCGCTGAGGGAGAGCGAGGTGTGCATTCCGACCGCGGCGATCACCTGGGTCGCCACCAGGACGTCGATGGCCTTGGCCGCACCCTTCGACGAGGTCTCGTCGTCGAGGACGTGAAGCTGCAGTTCCTTCCCGCCGACGCCGCCGGAGGCGTTGATCTCTTCGACCGCCAGGATGGCGCAGTTCGTGACGGCGCGTCCCACGAAGCCACTCTCGCCGGAAAGACTGGTGATCAGGCCCACGGCCACCTCGTCGCCTCTCGTCGACGTCGGGCTCACGGGCGCGACGATCGTCTCGCCGATCCAGGCCAACGCAGCCTCGGGCAACGTGGACACGGCGCGCACCATGGTGCCGCCGGGAACGGGGCGGAACGTCAGGCTCGTCTCGCCTTCCCACGGCGTCTCGTGACGGATGACGATGGTGCGCAGGGGGATGAGACGCATCACGCGCGCAGTCGCACGCAGCGTCCGCCCGTTCGCGGGGATGATCAGGTCGAGCGCGGCGCCTTCCTCCAAGCGCCGCGCCACGGCGCTCATCAACCAGCCGGGGCCCGTCCCCGTACCGAACGACGAGAAGGCGTCGTAGAGCGGCGCCGGCACGAACGTCTCGTTGACGAAGGTGACCCCTGACACACCGGGCTCACTGCACACGGCGACGAGCGAAACGCTGAGCGTCTCGCTGCCGCTCGAGGCTCGGACGCCCCCGCCGCGCCGGAGTGCCCGCCTCTTCGAACGAGCTGGCGTACACCTGACGGAGGAACTCGATCGCGAAGGACGCACGGTTGGGACCGAGCTCGTAGAGGCGGCGCCGCCCCGATTTCTGCTCGGTGACGAGTCCGGCCTCGCGGAGGACACGGAGATGGGCGGAGATGGCGGTCCTGCCGACGGTGGGGAAGTGCTCGGTGATCTCGCTCACGCTGAGAGTGCCCGCCGTTCCCAGCAGAAGCAGGATCGTCCGACGCGTGGGGTCCGTCAGGCACCGGAATACGACATCTTCCTGCTCTACCTCGTCCATAGCGCCTCCCTGGCGTGATTCTACGTTCCCGGTACCGAGTCGGGGGGATCGGCGACCGCGCGCGGAGCGGTGACCATGTCACGGAAGGTGACGGCGCTTCGCTTCCACCGCCGACGCCCGGTCGGGTAGTCGACATGAATGAGCCCGAACCGCTTGTCGTAGCCTTCGGACCATTCGAAGTTGTCCATCAGCGACCAGGCGAAGTAGCCGCGGACCGGCACACCGTCCTCCACCGCCGAGAGGGTCGCATCGACATGGCGGAGAAGGTAATCGGTTCGTTCCCGGTCCTCCACGGCGACCTCGGCGCCCGTCACGACGTCGTCCCAGGCGGAGCCGTTCTCGCTCACGATCATGGGCAGGCTCGGGTAGCGCTCGTGCACCGCACGCAGCAGGGAGTGCAGGCCGCCGGCATGGACCTCCCAGCCCATCGCGGTGTGGGGACCGGTCTGAAGCACGGATCGCGACCTGGACGGGCCCCCGTCGGCGTCGTCTGCGATCACGGCCCGCGTGTAGTAATTCACCCCGAGGAAGTCGATCGGCGTCGCGATCCGTGCCATGTCGCCGTCGTGGACGGGCGGATCATGGGGGAGGAGCGCACCGAGGGCGTCCGGGTAGCGCCCGCTCATGACCGGATCGAGGAAGAGCCAGTTCTTCCAGGTCGTCCACCGTTCGAGCGCGCGCATGTCGGCGGGGGAGTCGCTCGCGGGGTCACCGTGAGCGAGGTTCAGGCTCAACCCCACCGGCGCCTCCGGCGCCCGGCGAAGGACCTCGACGGCCGTGCCGTGAGCGAGAAGGGTGTGGTGCATGGCGTGGACGGCTGCCTGTGCGTCACGGACACCCGGGGCATGGATGCCGTCGAGGTGACCGGCGAACACCGATACCGCCGGCTCGTTGACCGTCGTCCATGCGGCGACCCGGTCGCCGATCGCGGCCGCGACGACGTCGGTGTACTCGGCGAAACGGTCCACCGTGTCTCGATTCGTCCAGCCGCCGCGATCTTGCGCCCACTGGGGCAGATCCCAGTGGTAGAGCGTGACGTACGGGGCCACACCCCGCGCGAGGAGCCCGTCGACGAGGCGGTCGTAGAAGTCCAGGCCCCGCGGGTTGCGCCCGCCGGGGGTCGGGACGATGCGCGACCAGGAGACCGAGAAGCGATACGCATCGAGTCCGAGCGCGGCGATCAGGTCGAGATCCTCGTCGACGCGCGCGTAGTGGTCGCACGCGACGGTCGGGGTGTCGCCGTTCGCTGTTCGCCCGGGCAGCGCGGCGAAGGTGTCCCAGATGCTGGGGCTCCGGCCGTCCGCGGCGACGGAGCCCTCGATCTGCGCCGCTGCGGTCCCGGCACCCCAGACCCACGCTGCGGGCGCACGGCTCGCGAGCGAGCGTGCGGTCGGGACGGAATCAGACATACGTCAAATTTTAATGGCATTTCTTCGCCGGAAGCGACCGGCGCCTCGCCGGGGCGTCGAGTCCTCGGAAGCGACTGTCATCGGATTCGTCCTTCCGCTGCTCATCGGGGGGCAGGGGGAGGAGGAGCCGGACTCGGCGCACCTCGCACGAAGCCCCCGATCCGACGTCCGCCACTCCCAACCTGACATAATGTACATTATCGGCTTAAACGGAGCGGACCATTTCGCCTCGATCGCCGGAGAGCCGGCGTGATCCGCGCACGCCATCACGCCGTCTCGGCTGTCGGGCATTATGCCCGCCGCACCCGAGGCGCACCACCCCTGATCGAGAAGACCGTCCCCGCACCTACCGTGCACGAGGGGGTAGTCACACGTCGTACCGGACGAGCCGAAGGACCCGATGACCCAGTCGATCGATGCCGTCATGCCGCACGTCGGCGACACGCTCGGCGGGCGATACCACCTGGCCGAACGCGTCGGCGCGGGAGGGATGGGCCGCGTCTTCCGCGCGCGCGACACCGTGCTGGCGCGCGACGTCGCGATCAAGCTCTTCCACACCGATCGCGTCGACGAGCCCGAACCCGGCCGCCGGCTGGCCGAGGCACGCGTGCTGGCCGCGCTCGACCACCCCTGCCTCGTCACCCTCTACGACGCCCGACTCGACGGCGATGACCAGGTCTACCTCGTCATGGAGTACGTCGACGGCCCCTCCCTCCAGCGGCGCATCGAGGCAGGGGCGCTCGACCCGGGGTTCGTGGCGGCGCTGCTGGCCGATCTCGCCGGCGGGCTCGCGGCCGTCCATGCGGCGGGTGTGATCCACCGCGACGTCAAGCCCTCCAACGTCTTGCTGCGCCCCGTCCGCGACTCCCGGTACGGATACGAGGCCGTCCTCGCCGACTTCGGCGTCGCCCACCTGGTCGATGCCACACGCCTGACCACACCCGGGACCGTCGTCGGGACGGCCGCCTACCTCGCTCCGGAGCAGGTGCGCGGCGAAGCGCCGCAACCCGCCTCCGACATCTACGCGCTCGGTCTGCTCGCGATCGAGGCGCTGACCCGGCTGCACCCCTACGGCGGCGGCACACTTCAGGAGACGGTCCTGGCCCGCCTCTCCCGTCCGCCCGTGATCCCGGGAACCCTGGGGTACGAGTGGAAAGCGCTCCTGACGGCGATGACCGCGCTCGATCCCACCGCACGCCCGACCGCGACCGTGGTCGCCGCACGGGCGGAGGCCCTCATCGACCGCGCTCCCGACGAGCTCCTCGAGGCCACCGCGCCCGACGTCGCCACGGGCGTCGAGGCCGAGACCGCCCCGTGGATCGCTGCCGTCGAGGAGAACCCGGCAGCGTTCCCGCCGTTCGCCCCGCTGACGGTGGAGTCACCGGCGGCGTCGACGCGCCGACGACGGCGCTCGGCGTCGAGTCGCAGACGCTCCGCCATCGGAGCCTGGGTCGGTGCGGCCGGCGCCGCGGTGGCTCTCATCGTCGGTGGTCACCTGCTCGCGGTCACCCTCGGCTCCCCCGCCCCGCCCGTGACCGAGAGCACCCCCTCGTCCCCCGCGGGCGCACCGACGCCGTCACCCGGTCAGGTCGCCGAGACAGGCGCGGAGACCACCGACACAGCCGTCGACACCGCGAGCGCCGACATCGGCGGCGCCGACGACCCCGTCACCACCACCGTCACCGACACCGTCGTCGCCCCGTCGGGCGACACCGCACCGATCGTCGAGACGCCGACCAGCGACACCCCGGTCGGCGACGCCCCGCGCGGACAGCCGGAAACATCACAGAAGAACGACCCGCCCCGGGGACCGGACGAGAACGCAGCGGGCCCGAAGTCCGACGATCCCCCTGGTCAGGGCGCCGGCCGCGGCAACGGCAACGGCAACGGCAACGGCAGGAAGTAGCGCACCCCCGCACGTCGACTGCTCCCTCGGCCGCTACGCTCGAACGGATGCCTTCCTCCGCCGCCCGCTTCCCCCACCGGGTTCGCGCGTGACCGGCGTCCTGACGGGGTTCGCGGTGGTCGGCCTCGCCGTGGTCGTGGGCTACGTGATCGCCCGCGTCGATCTCCTCGGCCCGCATGCGCGCCCCGTCCTGAGCCGCCTGACCTTCTTCGTCCTGTCCCCCTTCCTGCTCTTCACGGTGTTGGCCCGCGCCGACGTCGCCACCCTCTTCTCAGCGCTCCTTCCCGTGTCGATGATCGCGGCGGCCGTCATCATCGGCGTCTACGCCCTCGTGTCCGCGCTGATCCTGCGCCGTCGTGTGGGCGAGACGGTGATCGGCGCGCTGTCGGCAGGCCAGGTCAACAGCAACAACATCGGCATCCCGATCTCGCTCTACATGCTCGGCAATGCCGCGTTCTCGGCACCGGTGATCCTCTTCCAGCTGCTCGTTCTCATGCCGATCGCCCTGTCGATCCTGGATGCCGCGACCTCGGGCTCGCGGTCACCGTGGCGCATCCTGCGGCAGACCGCGAAGAACCCCATGCTGATCGGTTCCGCCCTCGGGGTCCTGGTCGCGGTGCTGCGCATCGACCTCCCCCCGATCGTGTTCGATCCCCTGCACCTGATCGCCGGCGCGTGCGTGCCCGTCCTGCTGATGTCGTACGGAATGTCGCTGTACGGGCAGCGCGTGCTCACCGAACCGGGGCGCCGGGTCGACGTCGTGATCGCCTCCGTCCTGAAGCTCGTCGCGATGCCGGCGCTGGCGTGGGTGGTCGCGTCGTGGTTCGCTCTGCCGGACGACCAGGTCTTCGTGGTCGTCGTGCTGGCGGCGCTCCCCACGGCGCAGAACGTCTTCAATTTCGCGCAGCGCTACGGTGTCGGTGAGATCCTGTCGCGCGACGTGGTCTTCATCTCGACGCTCGGATGCCTCCCGGTGCTCTTCGCCGTGGCTCTGCTGCTCGACCACTCCCCCGCGTGACGCGCCGCTTCGCACGACTCGCGCGGCTTCACCCTCGGGTCTAAGGTGAGGGCTGTTCCCAGCGATCACTCAGAAAGGGGGCGCCATGTCGTCCACCACCAGCCCCGCCGTCGGGGCCGTCCGTACGGCACTCGGTGTCAGCGGGGCGCTCTCGCTCGTCATCGGTCTGCTCGTGCTGCTGTGGCCTGACCGTACCGCCCAAGTGCTCGTCGGCATCGTCTCGATCTACGTCATCATCGCCGGTCTCGTGAACATCGGCATCGGGCTGTTCTGGCGTTCGGGCTGGACGCGCATCGGGTACATCGTGCTCGGCGTGCTGTTCATCGTGGCGGGCATCTTCTCGTTCGCCAATCTCGCCGAGACGACGGCGTGGTTCGGCATCTTCATCGGCACCCTCGTCGGCATCCTGTGGATCATCGAAGGCGTCGTCTCGCTCACGACGGTCGGTCACAACTCCAAGGCGCGGGCGTGGACGATCTTCTTCGCCATCGTCAGCATCCTGGCGGGAGTCGTCCTGCTGTTCTCGCCTCTGCTCGGCGCCGTGACGCTGCTCCTGCTCATCGGTATCTCGCTCGTGATCCTCGGCGTCTTCCAGATCGTCCGCGCGATCCAGTTCGGCAAGGCGGCGTAACTCCTGAAACGAGGGAGGGACTGGATGCCGTGGCATCCGGTCCCTCCCTCGTTTCAGGACGTGGGCAGATATCTGTTCCACCAGTCCAGGACCGCGTCGAAGCGCTGCACCCGATGCTGCGGGCGGCCTCCGCGGGTCAACTCGTGATCCTCGCCGGGGAAGATGAGCATCTCCGCCTCGGTGCCCTGTCGCTTCAGTGCCGCGTAGTAGCGCGTCGCCTGCTCGAGCGGGCAGCGGAAGTCGAGCTCCGAGTGCAGCACCAGCGTGGGCGTGCGCACCTGATCGACCACGGCCATCGGGCTCTGCGACGCCACGAGGGCGGGGTCGGTGCCGACATACTCCTGCCCGAAGAACGAGCCGATGTCGCTCGAGCCCGGGAACGCGGTCGGGTCGAGGAACCCGCGCTCGACGATCGCTCCCGCGAAGCGGTGGTCGTGCGCGATGACCCAGGCCGTCATGTATCCGCCGTACGATCCGCCCATCACACCCACCCGGTCGCCGTCGAGGCGGGGGTCGGCCGAGACGACGCCGTCGAGAAAGTCCAAGACGTCGAAGAAGTCGAGCGTTCCCATCCGCTGGCGGATCGAGCGCCCGTGCTCCCGACCGTAGCCGGCGCTGCCGCGGGGATTGCTGTAGACCACGGCGTAGCCGGCATCCACGAGCACCTGCGTCTCGTCGAAGACGTGCACGCCGTACGAGGCGTACGGGCCGCCGTGGATCTGGAGGATGACGGGGAACGGCCCCTCCCCCTCGGGGGTCGCGACCCACCCGTGGACGGGATAGCCGTCGCGACCGGCGATCTCGCGCTCGACCGGGACGACGACCCCCCGCTCGCGCACCGCGGCACCGAAGTCGGTCAGAGCTCGCACGCCGACGACGGGATCGACGACCGCCAGCTCCCCGAAGGACTCGGGCGAGGCCACGGATGCCACGATCCGGCCTCCCGCGGCGGCGTGGCCGTTCACCTCGAGGTCTCCCCCGACCACCTCGGCGACCTCTCCCCCGCGGCTCACGCGCAGCAGGCGCACGCGTCCGCGGGCGCGGTCCTGCACCAGGACGTCCGCGCCGTCGAAGGAGATGTGGCTGCCGCCCTCGCCGAGGTCGATCGTCTCGGCATCGGTGAGGCGACGGCGACCCTCGTGCTCGAGCGCGAACAGGGCGACACCCGGAGCGACGAAGTCGACGCCCTCGGGTCCGACGTCATTCGCGAGGAGGAACACGGTGCCGTCGGCGGCGACCGCCACCTCCGAGATCGACAGGTCGGCGGAGGTGTTCAGGACGTCGCGCTGCGCGCCGCCGTCGACCGACACCGCCACGACACGGTCGCGCAGATCGCGACGGTCGGTCTCGACGACGTCGGGGACGCTGAGCAGCTCGAGGCCGTCGCGCGTCCACACCACGCCGTTCCATCCCGTGTCCCCGTCGGTGAGCTGCGTCGGCTCCGTCGAAACGACGCGCGCGTCCGGAGCGTCGAGTGCGGGGGCGGGCGTGTAGAACGGCTCGGTATCGGTCGACGGTGCGTCCACGACGAAGAGGTGACTCGGCCGGTCGAGGTAGCCGAGGCCGTTCGCGTGCCACCGGATGCCCGTGATGCGACGCGGCGGCTCGGCGGCGGCATCCCGCCCCTCCACGGTGCCGTACCGGCCCGGCTCGGGGACGCGTGCCGAGAAGGCGAGGCGCGCGCCGTCGGGCGACCAGGCCAGGTCGGTGACGCCGCCGGGCTGGTCGGTGACCTGCACCGGCTCACCGCCGCCCGCCGCCACGACGAACACCTGGGCACGGCCCCGAGGGTCGGGGCGCAGGAACGCCACCGACGCATCGTCCGGCGACAGGCGCGGCGAGCGATCGGCCGCACCGCGCGTCAGCCGGCGAGGGCTCCCGTCGGGGAGAGCGACGCGCCAGAGCTGCCCCACTCCCCGATCCGCGGTGAGATCGGGGCGGGAGGTGGCGAAGATCGCGAACGCCGCGTCGGAGGAGACGACGGGTCGTCCGACGGAGACGAGCGCCTCGATGTCGACGGGGCGCACGGTCACTCGCCCCCGAACGAACCCGTGTCGCCCACGAGCCGGGTGTTGTCGGCCGGCACCGGATCGACCGCCGCGCGGGCGACCTCGGCCGCGAACTCAGCCACGTTGTAGAGCTTGCCCGCGTCCTCTCGGCGCGCCGAGATGGCACCGGGGTTCGCACGCTCGAGCAGGGTCGCGGTGATGGTGCCCTCGATCATGTCGCCCGAGACGACCGTGAATCCGATGCCGCGCTCCTGCAGCGCGGGGATCTTCTCGCGCAGGGCGTCTTCGCCGGCGCGCTTGGACAGCGCGACCGGCTCGTACTCGGGCATGGTCGGGGTGGTCCGGATGAAGTGCGCCTGGTGACTGGTCACGAAGACGATGCGCGCGTCGGCGTTCAGCAGGGGCAGCGCGGTCTCGAGGACGTTGACCTGCGCGTCACGGTTGAGCAGCAGCGCGTAGTCCTCGGCCATGCCCGACTCCATGCCGCCCGAGGCGTTCAGCACGAGGATGTCGAGCCCGCCGAACGTCCGGTGCACCTCGTCGAACATCGCCTGCACGGAGGCGGGGTCGGTGAGGTCGGCACCCACGACGAGGGCCTCGACGCCGAGCTCGCGCAACTGCGTCGCCAGCTTCTCGGCACGGGGCGCCTTGTTGCGGAAATTGATGACGACGTTGGCGCCGGCCTCGGCGAAGTACCGCACCGTGTCAGCGCCGATGCCGCGCGACGAGCCGGTGACGAGGGCGGTCTTGCCGCTCAGGGAGCCGGCGGGAAGGATCTGGGACACGGGAGACTCCTGACGATTCGAGGACGACCTCCCCACCCTACCCAGCCGGAGCGCTTCTCCCCCGGGCCTCGGTCCCCGAAACGATGACGCCGCACCCGCGTGCTACGTTCGGCCGCGGAGGCCCTCGACATGCATTCCGCGACCGCGTCACGTCACCCGTACTTCGCTGCCGGCACGCCCCCGCGGGTGCTCGCGCACCGGGGCCTCGTCACGCCGGAGGCCGCGGCGCTCGGGGTGGTCGAGAACTCGTTCGCCGCGGTCGCCGAAGCGCACGCGGCGGGCATCGCCTACGTCGAATCCGACTGTCACCTCACCGCGGACGGCACGGTCGTGCTCTTCCACGACGACGACCTCGCGCGGGTGACCGGTGACCCGCGCCGTCTCGCCGACGTCCGGCTGCACGAGCTCGAAGAGGTGATGGCCGATCGCGGCGGTCTCATCACGCTCCCCCAGGCTCTCGAAGCCTTCCCGCACACTCGCTTCAATCTGGACGTCAAGGCCGAGGCGGCCGCAGAGCCCGTCGGGCGCACGGTCGCCGCCCATGCGGCGCGGGTGCTCGTGACGAGTTTCTCCGACGAGCGCCGCCGCCGCGCGCTGGCCGCGGCGGCACGGTCCGGCGCGTCGATGCGACCCGCAACCTCCCCCGGTTCGGCGACCGTCGCTCGGCTCGTGGCGGCTGTCGCGGCGGGGCTGTCGCCGGTGGCCCGACGCCTCCTCCGCGACCTCGATGCCCTCCAGGTCCCCGAGCGACAGGGCCCCGTGCGCGTGGTGTCGCCCCGCCTGATCCGCGCGGCACATGCTGCCGGCGTGGAGGTCCACGTCTGGACGGTCAACGACGAGCCCGACATGAGGCGCCTCCTCGAGATGGGCGTCGACGGGATCGTCACCGACCGGGCCGATGTCGCCCTGGCGGTGGTGAACGCGCGGTGACACCGAGGTGTCCTGAGCATCGCCTGTGAGTTCGGCCTTCACGCGCTCGTTTCGAATAAAGCGCACAGGTGCGGTCGTTATACATGGGGACCGACGAGAGGACCACACAATGGCAGATCGCAGTCTTCGAGGCATCCGACTCGGCGCACAGAGCCTTCAGAGCGAAGATGGGGTCGTTTTCCACGACCGCGCACAGCACACCTACTCCTGCAGCACCTGCGGGCGGGACACCACCCTGACCTTCGCGGCCGACGCCGAAGTTCCGCAGTCCTGGGAATGCCGCACCTGCGGCGCCGAGGCGCTGCTGCGCATCGGTGAGGGCACGGCCACGGTCGACCACAGCGACGACAAGGCTCCGCGCACCCACTGGGACATGCTGCTCGAACGCCGCACGATCCCCGAGCTCGAGGAGCTCCTCGAGGAGCGCCTCGCCTTCGTCCGCGCGCGCCGCGGAGCGGGAGACCAGAAGATCAGCGCCTGACGCTGACCGACGAGTTCAGACGCCGGCCCCCTCGGGGGACGGCGTCTTTCTCTTTCGCGGGGACCGGACGGCCACGAGCAGCCCCGTGAGGATGAGGGCGAGGAGCGATCCCCCGCCGACGATGATCTTCACCGCCGGACCGATCACGACCGCGGGGGTCAGCCCCGTGCGCAGGGGCACGTCGGTGAGCATGTGTCCCGCGACGTCGACCGGTAGCTCGTCGAGCGTCGAACCGTCGGGAGCGATCACCTGGCTCGTGCCGACGGTCGAGATGTTCACGACCGAGCGTCCCGTCTCGATGGCGCGCATGCGCGCGAAGGCGAGCTGCTGGAGATTCTCGTCCGTTCCCCGGAAGTCGGCGTTGTTCGTCTGGAACATGAAGATCTCCGCCCCGTCCGAGGCACCGTCCCACACCACGTCGTCGTAGATCACGTCGAAGCAGATCGCGAGTCCCACGCCTACGCCGTTGAGATCGACCAACGGACGTGCGGTACCCGGGGTGTATTCGCGCCCGATGAGGCCGATGAGGTCGGGCGCGAAGGGCTCCCAGAAGGCCCGGTCCGGCACGTATTCGCCGAACGGCACCGGATGGCGCTTGTCGTACGTCTGTTCAGGACCCCCGTCGGCGGTCCACAGCAGGGACGAATTGAACAGCTCGGGACCGCGCTCCGTGACCGCGGAGACGATCAGCGGCGCATCGACGCGCCGCGAGAGGTCGTCGAGGACGGCGGCCGTCTGCGACGACGACGTGGGGTCGGAGTCGACACCGCCCTCCGGCCACAGGAGCACGTCCATGTCCTGGCCGAACAGCGGAGCCGTTGCCGACAGCTGCGCGTTCAGCACGGCGCCCCGCGCGCGCTGGTCGAAGTACCCGGCGGGACCGTTGCCCTGCACGGCTCCCACGCGCAGCGAACCGGCCGCCGTGGTCGGGAACTGCGGCAGTGCCAGCAGCACCACGAGCACGATCGCCGCGGGAACCGCACGGGTCGGACGGCGCAGTCCCCCGACGCGGACGATCTCGATGGCCATGGCGCACAGCAGCACGACGAGGAACGTCAGGCCCGACATCCCCACCCAGGACGCGACCTCCGCGAACGGGCCGCTGACCTGCGAGACCCCGATCCGCCCCCACGGGAAGCCTCCGTACGGCCACGAGCCGACGATCTGCTCGCGGAGCGTCCACAGCCCCGCGATGAGCGCCGGAAGCAGCACGAGACGACCCAGCGCTCCGGGCGCGATGCGCGGCATCCACCGGTAGGCGAGCGAGAGGGGGACCGCGAACGCCGCGGTGAGCACCGCCTCGAGCACCGAGAGCGCGAGCCACGGGATGGGTCCGAGATAGCGCGCCGTGAAGAGCAGATTCACCGAGAAGAAGGCCGCGCCGAAGAGGAAGCCGACCAGCAGGGACGACCACACGCCCCGCCCCGCGAGCGTCAGCAGTGTCAGCACGACGGCCGGCAACGCCATCGGCCACCACGCGAGCGCCGGGAACGCGGTGACCAGCAGCAGACCCGCCACGACGGCGAGGGGCGCCGCGAAGGCGAGCCGCAGCACCGGGCGCGCGGGATCAGCGAGGGGCGCCCGGCGGCGGGGCGTCGACACGGCGCTCACGCCGATGTGTAGGCGACGATGCCGCGCCGCACGGAGTCCAGCGCCGTGCGTGCGGTCTTCGCCAGCTTCGGTTCGGCCACGAGCGAGATCTGGTCGAGAAGGTCGATGGTCTGCTTCGCCCAGCGCACGAAGTCGCCCGCCGCCATGTCGGCCAGGGTGAGGACGCTGTCGAGCGGGAGCCCCTTGGCCCACGCGTGCATCGCCGGGGCGAGCCCCGACGCGGGAGACTCCGAACCGGGCAGGCGATGATCGCGCTCGAGGTCGTCGAGCTCCTGCCAGAGGGTCTGCGTCGCGTCGAGGGCGCCGCGGAACGCTCCCCGGGGCAACCCCCTCTCCCCCGCTCCCGCTTCGTCTCGACGCGGCTCGTAGACGAGGCAGCAGGCCAGGGCGGCCAGGGACGGGGCGTCGAGGTCGCCCCACAGGCGCTGGCGCAGCGACTCGGCGACGAGCAGATCGCGCTCGCCGTAGATCCGCCGCATCGTGCGACCGGCGGGCGTGAGCACGGTCGTCCCGTCGTCGTCGACGGCGACGTACTCGAGCGCGGCGAGCACTTCGACGACCCGATCGAACACGCGCGCGACCGTGCCGGTGCGCTGGTCGATCTGCTGACGGGTCTTGTCGGTGGTGCGCTTGAGCTTCCAATACCGCTCCGCCCACCGCGCGTGCGCCTCGCGATCCGGGCACGAATGGCAGGGATGCCGCTGCATCCGACGCCGCAGCGACTGGATCTGCTGCTGCCGCTCGTCGCGGAGACGGCGGGGAGCCGTGGCGTCGCGTCGGTTGATCTTCTCGAGATCGCTGAGTTCTCGACGGATCGTGGAGTACTCGCGGAAGTCGCCGCGATCGCACGTCATCGCCGCCTCGTACCCGGCGAGGGACTCCTCGGCCTCCTTGACCTGACGTGCCAGTCCCACGACCGAGCGGTCGGCCTGGAACTGCGCGAAGGACGACTCCAGGATCTCCCGGGCACGGGGGCGCCCGAACTGGTCGATGAGGTTGACCGCCATGTTGTACGTGGGGCGGAAGCTGGAGTTGAGCGGGTACGTGCGCCGCGAGGCGAGGGCGGCGACCGACTGCGGGTCGAGGCCCTCGGTCCACTGCACGACGGCGTGCCCTTCGACGTCGATGCCGCGCCGCCCCGCACGACCGGTCAGCTGGGTGTACTCGCCGGAGGTGATCGCCACGCGGGCTTCGCCGTTGAACTTCTCGAGCTTCTCCAGCACGACGGTGCGGGCGGGCATGTTGATGCCGAGCGCGAGCGTCTCGGTGGCGAAGACGACCTTGACGAGCTTGAGGCGGAACAGCTCCTCGACGACTTCTTTGAACGCGGGCAGGAGTCCCGCGTGGTGCGAGGCCACCCCGCGCTCGAGGTTCTCGCGCCACTCCCAGAAGTGCAGGACGGCGAGGTCTTCGTCCTTCAGCGAGAACGTGAGCTCGTCGACGATCTGGCGGATCTCGGCGCGCTCTTCGGCCGAGGTCAGTCGGACGTTGGCTCGGCGGAGCTGCTGCACCGCCGCGTCGCACCCGGCACGACTGAAGATGAAGAAGATGGCGGGCAGCAGGTGGCTGCGCTGCAGGAGGTCGACGACCTCGGGGCGGTCGATGCGTTCGATGCGGGGGCCGTGCGAGGCACGGACCGGCTTGTGACCGGCCCGGCGCTGGCCCGCATGACGCGCACCGCCGGCGTGGCGCGCCGAGCGGAACTCCTGGACACGCCGGTTGTTCTCGTACGCACCGGCGTGGCCGCCGCGGATGCGCAGGAGTTCTTGGTTGACCTGGGCGGTCGCCACCCCCGCGCGGTCGTCGAAAAGGGGGAGCAGGTCGCCCCGGACCAGCACGTGCTGCTCGAGGGGGACGGGGCGGGTCTCGGAGACGATGACCTCGGTGTCGCCGCGCACGGTGTCGAGCCAGTCGCCGAACTCCTCGGCGTTGGACACCGTCGCCGACAGCGAGACGAGCTTGACCGACCGCGGCAGGTGGATGATCACCTCTTCCCACACCGCTCCGCGGAACCGGTCGGCGAGGTAGTGGACCTCGTCCATCACGACGAAGCGGAGTCCGCGCAGCGCCGGGGAGTCGGCGTACAGCATGTTACGGAGCACCTCGGTCGTCATCACCACGATGCGCGCCGAGGCGTTGATGTTCGTGTCTCCGGTCAGCAGGCCGACGGCGTCGTCGCCGTACGTCTCCTGCAGCTCTCGGAACTTCTGGTTCGACAGCGCCTTGATGGGCGTCGTGTAAAAGGCCTTGTCTCCGGGCTCGAGCATCGCGAGGTGGATCGCGAACTCGCCCACGATGGTCTTGCCCGCACCGGTGGGTGCGGCGACGAGGACGCTCCGGCCGTCCTCGAGGGACTGGCAGCCGGCGATCTGGAAGTCATCGAGCTCGAAGCTCTGCGCTTCTGCGAAATCCGCCGTCAGCGGATGCGCGGATCGCGCCGAGGCTCGCGCGAAACGATCGGCGGGGCTGAGTCCGCTCACGCGGTCGGCCCTGGCAGACCCTCCGCGGCGAGGCGGCGCGCCTTCCGGCGATCGAACAGCATCGAGACACCTGCCGCGGCGAAGAAGAGCACGACGAGGATGCCGGCCAGCATCAGCATGCTGACGACGTCGGCGGCCGGGGTGGCGAGGGCGGCGAACAGCGTCGCGATCAGCACAGCGACGCGCCATCCCTTCAGGATCGCCTTCCCGCTCATGATGCCGGCGACGTTGAGGGCCACGAGGAAGACGGGGAGGACGAAGGCGACGCCGATCACGAGCATGAGCTTGAAGACGAAGTCGTAATAGTCGGCCGCGTTGTAGAGGTTCGCCGCCCCGTCGGGGGTGAAGCTCCACATCAGCTCGATGACGTGGGGGACGATGAGGATGCCCACGTAGCAGCCCGCGAAGAAGAGCGGAACGGCGGATGCCACGAAGCCGACCGTGTAACGGATCTCTTTGCGTGTGAGTCCGGGCATGATGAACGCCCAGATCTGCCAGAGCCAGATCGGGGCACTGAGGAAGATCCCGATCGAGAAGGCGATCCGCATGCGCAGATCGAATGCGGCGGTCACCGCACTGAAATTGATGGCCGAAAGGTTGTCGCCCCGCTGCGCGGCGATCGCGCGAACGGGCTCGGTGATCCAGTCGATGATCGGCGACGTGATGGCGAAAGCCACGATCATGCCGACGATCAACGCCGCTGCGGCGATCATCAGTCGCTTTCGGAGCTCGATGAGGTGAGCACCGATCGACATGCGCTTGTCGCGCCGCGGCCCCTCGGGCACGTCGATCCGCGGCGGTCCTGCCGTTGTCACGTGTTAGACGGAGGAGTCGTTCGGCTTGCGCTGCTCGGGCGCGACGGCCGCTGCGGTTCCGACGTCGGTGGAGCGCGGGGCGTCGGGACCCTCGGTGCTCGCCTCGTCGTCGCGCTTCATCTCCTTCATCTCGTTCTTGAAGACGCGGGCCGACTGGCCCACACTCTTCGCGAGAGCGGGAAGCTTCGTCGCGCCGAACAGGAGAAGGATGACCGCGAGAACGATCAGCAGGTGTACTCCGGTGATTCCCTGGAACATGATGACTCCTCAGTCGATCTCGGGCGTGATCGTCAGTCTAACCCGATGATCCGTCCGCTTGCCCGGAACCGTCCCGCATCTACCGGGACGATCAGTCGGTGTACTGCGCCAGACCGGCTGCGGCCCAGTCCGCCGCCGCGCGTCGGGCGCCCTCCGGCTCGAGCAGTTCGACCTCGCCGCCGCGGCGCGCCGCGAGTCGCTTGAGGCTCTGCTCGTCGGCGAGGCGGAGCGATGCCACCGACGCCTCGTCGTCGTCGGCGATGTCCGCGCGCTCGAGATAGTCGGCCAGCAACGGCGCGACCTCCCGGGGGAAGCGGAACCGGGCCACGACGTCGTCGTCCGTCGGGGCGAAGAGCTCGGGGACGGGGTCGGCACCGTGCAGCGCGGGGATGTCGGTGAGGGTGGGATCGCTCACGCGGTCGAGGTGGAAGGTGCGGACGGCTTGCCGCAGGTGGCACCATCCCTGCAGGTACCACTGCCCGGTCGAGATGTGGACCTTGATGGGATCCACGGTCCGGGTGGTGGGCCCCGCGCCCGGCGCCCGATAGGTGAAGGTCACCGCGACTCTCGCGCGCAGCGCGCGGTCGACGACGTCGCGCACGCCGTCTACCGGGCCCGGGGCGACGATGACCGCGGGCGGAGCGGACGCCGCTCCTCGGGAGAGCTTGGCCAGCAGACCCGCGACGAACTCGTTGTCGGCGACACCCGGCAGGGTCCGCGCCAGCTGCAGGCCCGCGAGCAGAGCCGCGGCCTCGCGGGCCGTGAGTCGCGGTGAGCGCTCCAGTCCCACCGTGTTGGTCATCGCGATGACGTCCTCGCGCTCGAGCAGATCCCAGTCGATGTCGAACAGCTCGTTCGGCAGCTGCCAGAACCCCCGTTCCCCCGGGAGGCCGATGACCGTCAGACGCTCGACCATCGCCCGCATCTGCGCCGGCGGGACGTCGAACTCCGCGGCCGCCTCGGCGACCGAGACCTCGCCCTTGCCGATGAGGTACGGCACGAGCTGCAGCAGCAGCGCGGCCCGGTCCAAGGCCGGCAGTGATCGCTCGGGTCTCACGCGGCACCCCCGTGCAGGGCGAGGGTGGCTTCGAGGCGGCGCACCACTTCGGCGCGGAGGGCGGGCGGGTCGACCACGCGAACCTCCGGCCCGTAGGAGGCGAGCTCGTCCGCGAACACGTGGAGGTCGACGTACGGGACGACCACCCCCTGGGGTGCGGGCAGGGCGCGACGGGCCAGTCGCAGCGCGGCTTCCGTTCCGGGGTGCACCTCCAGGAGCGCGCGCTGCCGATCGGCGACCTCGCGCAAGCCCGCGAGAGCACGCTCCCCCGCGCCCTGGCGCAGGTCGGGAGCGAACTTCTCCCGCGTCAGGGACACCTCGCCGATGACCCGCGAGAGCAGGAACGTGCGATCGGCATCCATCGTCAGGTCGAACCCGAACACGTGCCAGCGAGCCTCGTACTCGACGAGGGCGAGGGGCCGGATCCGGCGCTCGCGCGGACGCGCCTCGCCCGGGCGGAGGTAGGTGAACGTCGCGACGCGACATTCCTCGATCGCGCGCTGGAAGGCCGGGAACGAGGAATCCCGGACGCGGATGCGCGGCGCGTAGCCGATGATGGGCTCGTCGACGGCGATGCCGAGGGCGCGGATCTTGCGCAGGCCACTGCGCGCATCGGCGGAGAGCGACTCGCTCCCCCACACATCGCCCGCGATGTTCAGCAGCGCGATCTCGGCGGGGCTGAAAGTGATGTCGGCGGGCAGAGCGTACTCGGCTGTGGGGATGCGGTAGCGGGCCTCGCGCAGGTCGTCGGGATCCGCCCGCTCTCCGATGGTCTCGATCGGGATGCCGAGACCGCGGAGGTTCTCCTTGTCGCGCTCGAACATCTTCTCGAGAGCGTCCTTCGACGCTCCGGCCTCGTGCTGCTCGCGATACCCCGCCACCGACGACAGGATCGTCTCCTTCGTCAACCCCTGATCGGTCGCCATGAGGGCGACGACGAGGTTGACCAGTCGCTCCTCGGGAGCGTTCCTGGAGGTGGTGGCGGGCACTCGCCCATCCTAGGCGCGGTCGCGGGACCGGTCCCGCTCCCCGGTAGGCCGCCGGCGGTGGACGACCCGCTCAGCCGAGTGTGCCGAGGATGTCGACGACGTAGACGAGTGCCTTGTCGGCGGGGGCACGCAGGACCTGCTGGTCGGTCGAGGACTGGTCGGCGGGGACCACGACCAGCACCTGGGAGCCGACCGTCTGCCCCTCGAGAGCGGACGCCAGAGCACTCGGAAGCGTCGAGACCGTGGCCTGGCCGGGAGCGCCGTTCTCCCAGGTCGAGGCGAAGGTGCTCTTCGCGCCCCAGGCGACGCCCACCAGGTGGATCATGACGCTGGAATCGGCCGCGAGGGCCTCGCCGTCGCCCTTCTTCAGCGTCTCGGTCCGCACGTCGGTGGGGGCGTCGTTCTGCGGGAAAGAGACGCCCGGCCGGCCGTCGGGTGCGCGCACCACCGAGGGCATGCCGGTTCCGGTGTTGAACTGGTCGACGCCGTCAGCGGCCGGCAGGAACACCTTGCGCACGTCGACGACGAAGACGCCGGGGGCGCCCTCCGGCAGTCCGAGTCCGCGGGCCTTGTCGGCGGGGATCTGGTCGGCCGGGATCGCCACGGCCACACGGGACCCCTCCGCCGCGCACCGCAGCGCCGCCGTCAGGCCCGGGACGCTCGGCTCGAGGGCGGTCAGCGAGGTCGACTTGGTGAGGTCGGAGCTGTACTGCGTCGCGATCGCCGTCTCACCGGTCGCGCCGTTCATCACCGTGACGTTGATCAGCGCGAGCTGGCCCGGCTGCGTCAGCTTCTCTCCATCGCCCTCGACGAGCGTGTCGACGGCGGCCTGCGTCGGGAGGAAGGGGCTGCGCAGGCTCACCGTGGGGGCGGCTCCCAGATCGCCGGTGGCCGAGACCGCCGCGGCCAGCGCGGGGTCGGCGGTCGGAGTCGGGCACGAGGCGCCGGCGGAGGCGGAGCAGCCGACGAGACCGAATCCGGCGAGGGCGGTCACGGCGACGAAGGCGGGGAGTCTGCGCACCGGAACAGTTTAGGGCGTCTCCTCCGATGAATCCGCCGAGGGGACGGCATCCTGCCGCAGGCGCACACCGTCGGCGGCCTTCTGCGCCTCGCGCACACGCTTGCGGAGATTCTTGTCGGTGATCTCGCGGTCGCCGACCGCCCCCGGCGTCCACAGCTCGACATCCTCGTCGCCGTAGCTCGACTTCGACGCGCGTCGCTTGACCTCGGGCGGAACGGCGCCGGGCGCGAGACGACGGGCCGTCAGCAGGAACCCCGTGTGCGCGATCATGCGGTGGTCGGGGCGGACGGCGAGCCCTTCGACGTGCCATCCGCGCACCATGGTCTCGGAGGCATCCGGATCGGTGAAGAGGCCGGTCGCCCGGATGTACTCCGCGACCCGGCTGAGCTGGGTGGCGGTCGCCACGTAGCAGAGCACGACGCCTCCGGGCGTGAGGGCGTCTGCGGCCACGTCGATGCACTCCCAGGGGGCGAGCATGTCGAGGACGACGCGGTCGACGGACGCCGGCGCGACCGCGGAGGGCAGGCTCTCGACGAGGTCGCCCACCACGACGTCCCACGTGGAGGGAGCGGTCCCGAGGAAGGTCTCGACGTTGGCGCGGGCGACGTCGGCGAACTCCTCGCGCCGTTCGAACGACACCAGACGCCCCGACGGTCCGATGGCGCGCAGCAACCACAGCGAGAGCGCCCCGGATCCGACGCCGGCCTCGACCACCGTCGCGCCCGGGAAGATGTCGGCCGCCGACAGGATCTGCGCGGCGTCCTTCGGGTAGACGATCGCGGCGCCGCGCGGCATCGACATCACGAAATCGCGGAGCAACGGGCGCAGCGCCAGATACTCGTGTCCCGAACTGTTCGTCACGACGCTGCCGTCGGGCTCGCCCACGAGCAGCGAGTGCTTGAGAACGCCGTTGTGCGTGTGGAGCTCCCCGTCCTCGCGGAGCGTGATGGTGTGCAACCGCCCCTTCGGGCCCGTCAGTTGCACGCGGTCGCCGACCCGGAACGGGCCGCTCAGGTGCGGGGTCTCACTCATCGGGTCTCCTGGCTGGTCGTGTTCGCGAGCGTCGGGATGCCGAGGCTCGAGCGTCGGGCGGCGTGCAGCGCGCGCAGGTCGGCGGTCGTCCGCCCCTCGAGGCTCGGCCACAGCGCGTCGGCGCCGACACCGTCGAGGGGAACCATCAGTGGTACGCCGAGGGTGACGGCGCCGCTGGCGATCGCCGAGCGCAGGCCGTTGGGCGAATCCTCGATCGCGACGGTGTCCACCACGTCCACGCCGAGCGCCGCGCACGCCTGCAGGTAGGGGTCCGGGTGCGGCTTGGGCCGCTCCACGTCGTCGCCCGCGACGACGACGTCGAAGGCGGGGAAGTCGATGAGGTCGACGACCGAGAGAGCCATGCGCCGCATCGACATGGTCACGAGCGCGGTCTTGACACCGGTGCGGCGGAGATCAGCGAGGAGCTCCCTCGCACCGGGCCGGAACGGTACGCCGACGACGGAGAGCTGACGCAGCACCTCGTCGGTGAGGTAGGCGATGATCTCGTCGACGCCCCAGGGCACACCGGCGTTCTGCAACAGACGCGCCGAATCCTCGAGCGCGAGGCCCACCATCCCGAGGGCCTGCTCGTGCGTCCAGGTCCCCCCGAACCGCTCGACCAGGGGCGTCTCGGCGGCCATCCAGAAGGGTTCCGTGTCGACGAGAGTGCCGTCCATGTCCCAGAGGACGGCGGTGGGCGCGGAAGAAGTCATCGTTCCATCGTATCGAGGGCGTCGCCCCCGCCCGCTCCCGGTGCGGCGCATACGCCTATCCTGGAACCCAGCCCCTCCCGGGGCAGAGGAGGTCGCGTGGACGCACTGGGTCGTCGCATCATCGTCGCCGCTTTCGACGGCTGGAACGACGCCGGAGAGGCGGCATCCGCCGCCGCGGCTCTCCTGCGCGCCGGCACGGACTACGAAGTGGTGCACGCCGTGGACCCGGAGCTGTACTTCGACTACCAGTACACGCGTCCCCAGGTCGGCGTCGACGCCGAGGGTCGCCGCACGCTCACCTGGCCCGAGGCGCGGCTCCTGCGCCCGGTGCACCGTTCCGATGAGGCCGAGATCTGGCTGCTCGTCGGGGTCGAGCCCGCGCGCGCGTGGCAGGCCTTCGCCGCGGAGTTCATCGACGTAGCCCTGCGGGAAGACGTGACGGGTTTCGTCGCCCTCGGGTCGATGATGTCCGACGTCCCGCACACGCGCCCCATCTCCGTCTTCGCGGGCAGCGACAACGAGGGCGTCCGTCAGGCACTCGACCTCGAGCGCAGTCTCTACGAGGGCCCCGTCGGCATCCTGAGCGCCATCGGCTACGCGGCCGAGGGCGTCGGAATCCCCACCGCCAGCCTCTGGGCCAGCGTGCCGCACTACGTCGCCGGGCACACGCCGTCTCCGAAGGCGACCCTCGCGATCCTCGACCGTCTGCAGTCGATCACCGGCATCGACGTGCCCCGCGGAGACCTGGCCGCCGAAGCCGTCGCGTGGGAGGCGTCGATCGACGCGGCCGCGGCCGACGACGAGGAGATGAGCGACTACATCCGCCAACTCGAGCAGACGCGCGACACCTGGGACTCGCCGGAGGCCTCGGGCGACGCGATCGCGCAGGAGTTCGAGCGCTACCTCCGCCGGGGCGGCGAAGGGCCGGCCAAGCCCGGTCGCGACGACCCGCCCCGCCGCTGAGGCGGACGATGAAGGCGCCGTCCCCGAGGGGGCGGCGCCTTCGTCGTTACGGCGTGGTCAGCTGGTCATCACGGTCGAGACCGCGGGGATGACGCCCAGCGAGAGCAGGACGATGATCAGGATGCCGAGCGCCACGCGGTAGATCACGAAGGGCAGGAAGCTGCCCTTCTTCAGGTACTGCATGAGGAAGGCGATCACCAGGTATCCGACGACGAAGGCGATCACCGTCGCGATGGCGGTCTCACCGAGGTTGTAGGGTCCGGTGCCCTCGTCGAAGCTCTTGTACAGCTCGTAGAGCCCGCTCGCGAACACGGCGGGGATCGCGAGGAGGAACGAGTACTCCGCCACCGCCGTGCGCTTGTAGCCGAGCGCGCGTCCGAGCGTGGTGGTCGCACCGGAGCGCGAGACACCGGGGACCAGGGCGAGGGCCTGGGCGAAGCCGAAGGCGAAGCCGTGTCCCACGGTGAGGTCGTCCAGGTCACGACGGCGCTTGCCGTAGTGGTCGGCGAGGCCGAGCAGGATGCCGAAGACGATCAGGACGATCGCGGTGATCCACAGGCTCCGGAAGTTGTCGCGGATGAGGCTCTGCAGGAGGAATCCCAGCACCGCGATCGGGATGGTGCCGATGATGATGTACCAGCCCATGCGCGCGTCGGGGTCGTTGCGAGGGACCCGGCCGGTCAGGGACAGGAACCAGCGCGAGATGACCCGAGCGATCTTCTTGCGGAAGTACAGCAGCACCGCGAGCTCGGTGCCGATCTGGGTGATGGCGGTGAAGGTCGCGCCCGGGTCGGTCTGCGACGGGAGGAACTCGCCCACGATGCGCAGGTGCGCGCTGGAGGAGATGGGGAGGAACTCGGTGAGGCCCTGAACGAGCCCCAGGATGATGACCTCGAGAATATGCATGCGGTCCTTCAGTACGTCCGGATGAGGTCGGCGAGGACTCGTCGACCGAACTCGAGCGCGTCGACGGGGACGCGCTCGTCGACACCGTGGAACATCCCGGTGAAGTCGAGGTCGGCAGGAAGTCGCAACGGCGCGAATCCGTAACCGGAGATTCCGAGGCCCGCGAGGGCCTTGTTGTCGGTGCCGCCACCCATGAGGTACGGGATGACCGGCACACCGGGGTCGTGGCGGTGGAGCTGATCCACCATGGCGTCGACGAGGTCACCCGAGAACGGCACCTCGAGACCGATGTCGGTGTGGACGACCTCGATGTCGATGTGAGGACCGACGATACGGCGGATGTCGTCCAGAGCCTCGTCCTCGGTGCCGGGGAGCACGCGCACGTCGATGAGGGCCTCCGCGCGGTCGGGGATGACGTTGTGCTTGTACCCCGCGGTCAGGCCGGTCGGGTTCGTCGTCGTCCGCAGCGTGGAGCGGATGAAGCTGGACGCCTTGCCCGTGCGCAGAGCGAGGGAGTCGGGATCGCTCGCCTGGTCTCCCGTGATGTCGGCCAGACCCTCGAGGAGTTGCGTCGTGGTGTCGGTCAGACGGACGGGCCACGCCGTGCGCCCCAGGGCCGCGACCGCTTCGGCGAGAGCCGTGACGGCGTTGTCGGGGTGCAGGCCGCTGCCGTGTCCCGCCCTGCCGCGTGCGACGAGCTTGATCCAGATGAGCGCCTTCTCCCCCACCTGCAGCAGGTAGGCGCGGCGGTCGCCCACCGCGATCGAGTACCCGCCGACCTCGCTGATCGCCTCGGTCGCACCGGCGAACCACTGCGGCCTGTCCTTCACGACCAGGGCGGACCCCTCGACACCGCCGTTCTCCTCGTCGGCGAAGAACGTCACGACGATGTCGCGCTCGGGCTGCTCCCCCGCGCGCACGACGTCGGCGACGGCGGTGAGGATCATGGCATCCATGTCCTTCATGTCGACCGCACCCCGACCCCACAGGATGCCGTCGCGGATCTCCCCGGCGAAGGGGTCGACGCTCCAGTCCTCCGCGACGGCGGGCACCACGTCGAGGTGGCCGTGCAGGATCAGCGCGGGCTTGTCGGGGTTGCGACCGGGAACCCGCGCGGACACGTTCGTGCGGCGGGCGATCGGCTCGTAGTACTCGGTTCTCAGTCCCAGACCCTCGAGGTAGGCGCCGGCGTACTCGGCGGCCTCGCGTTCGCCGTTCGCGCGTCCTCCGCCGTAGTTCGACGTATCGAAACGGATGAGGTCGGACGCTACACGGGCGACCTCGGGAACGTCGCTCTCGGGCTCGGGCATGCGCTCTACGGTACCGGGGGCGGGGCCGGGAACCATCGTGTGTCGTCGCGCGACGGCCCGGACGCCATCCTCGACCCGTGTGCCGCGCCCGGGCTGCCGCGCCGGTTCGTGGCCGAGCTCCGGTCGTGGTAATGTCGTTCCTCGTTGCGCAAGCAACAACTGCCTGACTGTCGCGAGAGCGACAATCACCCAGATGCGCGGGTGGCGGAATAGGTAGACGCGCTAGCTTGAGGTGCTAGTGCCCGTATTAGGGCGTGGGGGTTCAAGTCCCCCCTCGCGCACAGAACGACGAAGGCCCCCGGGTTCGCCCGGGGGCCTTCGTCGTCTTCTGCGAGAACGCAGTCCGCGACACTCGACGGCTCGGTCCACGCCGTCGAGGCGCGCGCGAGGGTGTGAACGGCCTCGCGTACGGCACCCGGAACCGCGCCCGCGAGATGCCCGCCCAACCGTGACACCGCCGAAACACCCGTGTGACACGTCGCCCCTAGCGTGCCGAGCATGCCTCCTTTCGCGGTGCCCACCATCGACATCTCGGCCTGGATCGGCCGCGGATCCGACGACGCCCGCGCGGCCGTGGTGGCGGCTGTCGACCACGCGTGCCGCACGGTCGGTTTCATGCAGGTGGTGGGTCACGGCGTCCCGGACGAGGTCATCTCCGGCCTGGCGGATGCTCTCGACGAGTTCTTCGCACTGCCGCTGCCCGAGAAGAAGGCGTACGTGCGTCCGGCGAGCGAGAACCGCGGGTACAGCCCGCCCAAGAGCGAGTCGCTGAGCTACAGCCTGGGCGTCGACCCCGTCACGCGGATGAACGACTTCTTCGAGGCCTTCAACGTGGGCACCTCGTGGCGCGAGTATCCGGGGACGACCGCCACCGCCGCGGACTACGCCGACAACACGTGGCCGGACGCTGCCCCCGTCTTCGAGCCGGCGGTGCGCCGCTACTACGACGAGGCGCGGCGAGTCGCCCGGACGCTCACCCGGATCATGGCGGCGGCTCTGCGCGTGCGGGAGGACTTCTTCGACACCGTCACCGACCACTCGATCGACGTGCTGCGCATGAACAACTACGCGCTGCCGCCCGGGTCGATCGAGCTGGGCGCGGAGCTGACGGGCATGGGCGAGCACACCGACTTCGGGCTCGTGACGGTGCTCTGGGCGGATCAGGTCGCCGGGCTCCAGGTGCTCGGGCACGACGGCTCGTGGAACGACGTCTCCCCCGCGGACGGGGCTCTGCTGGTGAACCTCGGAGACGTCGCGGCGCGTCTCACGAACGACAAGTGGTTCTCGACGCTGCACCGGGTGAAGCCTCCCGTGATCGACGGAACCATCGAGCGGCGCCGGTCGGCGGCGTTCTTCCACGACGGCAACGCCGACGCGGTGATCGGCCCGCTGCCGCACTTCGTCTCGCGGGAGGCTCCCGCGCTGTACGACCCGGTGACGGTCAGCGAGCACATCGCCGCGAAGCTCGCGGGTTCCCGCGCGGGCCGCAAGAACGTCAGCGCCGTGCGGGAGGCCGCGCGGGTCGCGGCAAGCCACAGCTGAGGCACCGCGCGGTGGCCGAGGTGTGCGGCACGGCGGGGCTCAGCGGACGCATGAACGCTTCGCGTGCGCAGGAACACGCTGTGCTCGCGTTGATGCGCACGATTCGCGCCTACGGCTAGGCCCCTACCGGCCGAGCCCGCACCGAGGGTGCGGCACCAGAGGGCCTCTCTCCCGCGTCAGGCCGCGGACACCCCGAACAGCAGGCCGAGGACGTAGGTCACCGCGGCGGCGCCGAAGCCGATGGCGAGCTGGCGGAGGCCCCGCTTGAGCGGGGAGGCGCCCGAGAGCAGCCCCACCATCGCGCCTGTGCCCATGAGCGCCAGGCCGACCAGGGCGAGCGCCACGGCGACGGCGGTGAAGCCGGACAGCCCGAGGATCCAGGGCAGGACCGGGATGATCGCACCCGACGCGAAGAACAGGAAGCTGGACACCGCGGCGCCCCAGTCGCTGCCGACCACCTCGTGCGACGACTCGCCCGGGGCAGCCGCGGCGGGGGCCGTCCCCGCCTGTGCGGCGGTGACGACCTCGCGCGCCTTGGCGAGCGCTTCGTCCGGGTCGATGCCGCGGGTGCGGTACACCAGCGCGAGCTCGTTGGCATCCAGGTCGAGGTGCGGGAGGGCGGAGTCGGCGAAGTCGCTCTCTTCCGTGGCGGCGAGCAGCTCACGTTGAGAGCGCACCGAGACGAACTCCCCCGCCCCCATCGAGAGCGCCCCGGCGAGCAGCCCCGCGATCCCGCTGAACAGCACGAAACCGGGGGCGACACCCGTCGCCCCGATGCCCATCACGAGCGCGAGGTTCGACACGAGGCCGTCGTTCGCGCCGAAGACGGCGGCACGGAAGGTGCCCGACAACCGGCGACGCCCCCGCGCCGCGAGCCCGCGCACGACCTCGTGGTGGATGCGCTCGTCGGCGGCCATTGCGGGCGTGGCGTAGGGCTCGTCCGCGTAGGGTGAGCGGGCCTCGGCGTTCTGGGCGAGCGCGAGCACGAAGATCGACCCGAAGCGGCGGGCCATCCACGCGAGCATCCGCGTGCCGACGCCGGGCGACGGAAGGCGCTGCGGCTGCTCGCCGAGCAGATCGATCCAGTGCTGCTCGTGACGCCCCTCGGCCTCGGCGAGGGCGAGCAAGATGTCGCGCTCCTCCCCCGTGCGGCGTGAGGCGAGCTCGCGGTACACACGGGCCTCGGCTCGTTCGTCGACGAGATAGCGGGCCCAGCGACGGCGGTCGCGGGGGGTGGGTGTGGCGAGGGTCGTCACGGGGCTCCTTCGGGTCGCCCACCACCGTAATGAGCGGGAACGCCTCCCCCGGGCGCGTCGGCTCAGACTGACAGCATTTCGGGTCTCCGAAGCGCGGGCTTCCGCGGGCGGGCCGGTACGGATGCCAGCATTTCGGGGGCACGAAAGGGCCCACGCGCAGCCGGTCGTCGCGCGCGGTTACGACCTCACGCGCTTGCGCAGCAGATCGATGCGCGCCTGCAACTGCGCCACGGTGGCGTGCGACACCGCGGGACCCCCGCAGATCCGACGGAGCTCGGCGTGCACGAGACCGTGCGGCTCCCCGGTCTGCCGTGCGTACAGGCCCACCATGGTGTTCAGGAGCTGCCGCTGCTCCTTCAGGGTCCGGTGCAGCGGCGCGGGCAGGCCGCCCTCGTCGACCGACGGCGCCTCGACGCCGTTCTCTTTCTCGTTCGCCTCGCGCGTGGACCGGTGCCGCGATTGCCGGCTCGCGCGCGACATGAGCACCTCGTGCACCTGCTCGGGCTCCAGCAGACCCGGGATGCCGAGGAACTCCTCCTCCTCGATGGTTCCGGGCACGGCAAGCTGGCCGAACTCCTGTCCGTCGAAAAGCACGCGGTCGAAGTGCGCCAGCGAGCCGAGGGCCTGGTACTCGAACTCCTGCTCGAGCGCGTCGGATGCCTTGTCTTCGCGCTCGGCGGCATCCATCATGTCTTCTTCGGCGTTCCACTGGTCTTCCGCGTCGCTGTCGCGGTCGAGGGCGTGGTCGCGCTGCGCCTCCATCTCGCCGGCGAGGGCGAGCAGCTGCGGCACGTTCGGCAGGAACACGCTCGCCGTTTCACCGCGACGACGGGCGCGGACGAAGCGGCCGATGGCCTGCGCGAAGAACAGCGGGGTCGAGGCGCTCGTGGCGTACACGCCGACGGCGAGACGCGGAACGTCGACGCCCTCCGACACCATGCGGACGGCGACCATCCAGCGGCTCGTGCCCTTCGAGAACGTCTCGATACGGCCCGAGGCCTCCGCTTCGTCGGACAGGACGACGGTGACCTTCTCGCCGCTGATGTCTTCGAGGATGGCCGCGTAGGCCCGCGCCGCGGTCTGGTCGGTCGCGATGACGAGGCCCCCGGCATCCGGGACCGTCTCGCGCACCTCGCTGAGGCGGCGGTCGGCGGAGCGGAGGACGGCCGGGATCCAGTCGCCGTTCGGGTCGAGCGCGGTGCGCCAGGCCTGCGAGGTGATGTCTTTGGTGTTGTCCTGCCCGAGCTGAGCCTCCATCTCCTCTCCCGCCTTGGTGCGCCAGCGCATCTGACCGGCGTAGACGAGGAAGAAGACGGGGCGGACCACACCGTCGTCGAGGGCGCGCCGGTAGCCGTAGGCGTAGTCGGTGCGGGAGAGGCGGATGCCCTTCTCGTTCGGGTGGTACTCCACGAAGGGGATGGGCGCGGTGTCGCTGCGGAACGGCGTCCCGGACAGCAGCAGGCGTCGGGTCGCCCGCCCGTAGGCCTCGCGCAGCGCGTCGCCCCAGCTGAGGGCGTCGCCGCCGTGATGCACCTCGTCGAGGATGACGAGGGTTCTGGCCTCCATCGTCAGGCGCTGATGCACCTCGGCCTTGACCGCGACCTGGGCGTAGGTGACGGCGACGCCGTGGTACTGCCGTGAGGGCGTGGCGTGGCGATTGGAGAAGAACGGGTCGAGACGGATGCCGACGCGCGCCGCCGCCTCCGCCCACTGCGTCTTGAGGTGCTCGGTGGGGGCTACGACGACGATGCGGTCGACGACGCGGCGGCGGACGAGCTCGGAGGCGAGGCGCAGGGCGAACGTCGTCTTACCGGCGCCGGGGGTCGCGGCGGCGAGGAAGTCGCGGGGGCCCTTGCCCTCCCCGTCGGGGCCGTCGAGACCGAAGTAGAGGTCGAGGGCCTCGGCCTGCCAGGCGCGGAGGCGCTGGGCGGTCCCCCAGGGCGCGCGCTGCGGGAACGAGGGCGACAAGTGCTCCGCCGCGAACGAGCCGAAGTGCGGCTCGGCGCCGTCGACAGGCGTGGCTTCTTCGCCGGGGACGGGGTGGTCGGCGACGGGGGCGGTGGTGTGGGCGGGGTCGGCGAGGGGGGATGCCGCGGGGGCCGGCGCGGACGCGACGTCCGGCGCCGCGGGGGCGGGCGCGGATGCCGTGGGCACCGTGCTCGAGACCGGGCCGGGACTCGCGACCGGGCCGGGGCTCGCGATGCGCCCCGGGGATGCCACGGGGCCGGGGCTGGCGATGCGCGGCGGGGTTGCCGCATCCGTCTCGGCGGGGGTGTGCGGGAGGTTCGGGGTGCGGGCTTCTTCTTCCAGCATCGAACCTCCTTCCCTCGCGAGCGCGAACATCAACGATAGGTCACGGAGGTGGGCCGTGACGGCGCCCTGTGAGTCGTTCCCGCTCCTCATCGGCGGTAAACGCGATGAGGGTTTCTTCGGGGTCGGCTGGGTGACTCTGGGCCGTGTCGGGACCCGGGGTTAGCCTGGGGGCGGAGGTTTCGATGACACTCGATCCGCACTCGCCCCGCACCTCGCCCTCGCCCGACAATCCCGGCCCGCACCCCTGGCGCCGGTACGTCGCCCTCGGCGACTCGTTCACCGAGGGCATCGGCGACCCTTTGCCCAACGGCGGCCATCGCGGCTGGGCCGATCGCGTCGCAGAGGTGCTCGCCACCCAGGTCGACGACTTCGCGTACGCCAACCTCGCGGTCCGCGGCAAGCTCATCGGACAGATCGTCGCCGACCAGATCGAGCCCGCGCTGGCGCTGAAGCCCGACCTCATCACGTTCTCCGCCGGCGGCAATGACGTCATCCGTCCGGGCTCCGATCCCGACGCGGTCGCCCAGCAGTTCGAGGATGCCGTCATCCGCCTGCGCCGCGACAACGCCACCGTCGTCGTCTTCACGGGGATCGACACCGAGTTCACGCCCGTGTTCCGTGGCATCCGGGGCAAGGTCGCGATCTACAACGAGAACATCCGCGCGATCGCCGATGCCCACGACTGCGTGGTCGCCGACCAGTGGGGGCTGAAAGAGGTGCAGGACATGCGCTTCTTCGACGATGACCGGCTGCACTACAACTCCCTCGGTCATCACGAGGTCGCCCGGATGGTCCTGCGAGCCCTCAACGTCACCAACGACCTGCAGCCGCAGCAGCCCGAAGCCCTGACCGCCACGACGTGGCGCGCCGCGCGCGAGAAAGACCTCGTCTGGGCGCGCTCCTACCTCGTGCCCTGGGTGCTCCGGCGCCTGCGGCACCAGTCGTCGGGCGATCACATCCAGGCGAAGCGGCCCGAACCGCTGCCCGTGATCACCCTCGCGCCGGGTCAGGATGCCGCTGCCTCACCCGGAACGCGGGCATGACGACCACGACGCCCGGCGCCGGCGCGGGAGTCCCCGAGGCTCTGCGAGCACTCCTCGACGCGGCCGACACCGACACCCTGCTGCGCGATGCCGAGGGACTCGCCGAGACGATCACCGAGGCGGGATGGACGCCCGACGTGGAGAGCGGTCGCTTCGGTATCGACGGGTGGGACCTGCTGTCGTCGGCGTGGGCGCCGAACGTCTCGGTGTTCTTCGAGGGCGACGAGGGTGAGGTCCGAGATCGAGGCAGAGCCGTGGCATCCCTGATCACGGCGCGCGGCGGGCGCTGGGTCTACCACCCGCGCGCGGACGATTGGCCGGCATGGACGGCGGACGATGAGCGATGGGCGACGACGGACTGGCTCGCCGTCGAGCCGCTGGAGTGGCATGGTCGCGGCGTCGTCGTGTCGCTGTACGTGCGGCCGCTCGTCCAAGCCGCGAAGGTCACGGCCCCGGCGAACCTGCACCTCGCGATCGAACGCGCCGACACACCGCCCGAGGGTCTCCCCCACGACGACGACCGCGCTCGCCGCGTCGCCCGTGAGGGTTCGGTCGTCGAGCGCTGGTACCTCGCCGGAGAGCACGAGCTCCCCGACGACGTCATCGCCGCTCTCGAGGACGACCCCGACTCCCGCGTCCGCGCGGCCGCCGCATCCGAGCGCTGGTACCGGGAGCGCACTTTCGACGGGCCGCCCCCGACCGCCTGACGCGCCGTCCCCTCAGCGGCTCTCCAGCGCCAGACGCCCCGCGAGCAGCACGTACGTCGCCGCGAACGTCCGGCGCAGCCACGCCATGACATTCGGGCGCGTGATGACCTGGGCGCGCATCGCCGCCGCGAAGACGCCGTACAGCGCGAAGACGATGAACGTCAGCGCCATGAACACCAGGCTCAGACCGATCATGTGCCAGGTGCCGTTCGCCTCCCCGGCGGGCACGAACTGGGGCAGGAACGCGAAGAAGAAGATCGTCAGCTTCGGGTTCAGGAGGTTGATGAGCACCGCCGTGCGGATGACCCGCCAGAACGAGACGGGGGTGGTGTCGGCATCCACCTCGATGAGCGAGCGGTCCCGCCACACCTGCCACGCGAGATACAGCAGGTAGGCCACGCCCAGCCATTTGACGGTCTGGAACGCGACCGCGGAGGCGTTGAGGATCGCGGCGAGCCCCGTGATCGCGGCGATCAGGTGCGGGACGACGCCCAGCGTGCAGCCGAAGGCGGCGATGACCCCGGCGCGCGATCCGCGCGAGAGACCCGCGGCGATGGAGTACACCGCCCCCGTCCCGGGTGTGGCGACGACGACCAGGCTGGTCAGCAGGAACGCAATGCTCATCGGGAGGCCTCTCGAGTCGATTGCTCCCGCACAGTACCGCACGGCCAGGCCGCGGAACGCCTCGCTGCGGGTTCAGCGCCGCCCGCGCCCCAGTTCCCACAGCGCGACGGCGCTCGCCGCCGCCACGTTGAGCGAGTCCACTCCCCCGGCCATCGGGATCGTGACGACCGTGTCGGCGGCTTCCAGCGCGCGGCGCGAGAGGCCGTCACCCTCGGCTCCCAGCAGCAGCGCGACGCGCTCATGACCCGCGGCCGAGAACGCGTCGAGCGTGACGGCGTTGTCTGAGAGCGCGAGCGCGGCGAGGTGCAGCCCCGCGCCGTGCAGGAGCGGCGCGGCATCCGTCCACTCGGGCAGCCGCGTCCACGGCACCTGGAACACCGTGCCCATGCTCACCCGCACGCTGCGCCGGTACAGCGGATCCGCGCAGCGAGGCGTCACGAGCACGGCATCCGCTCCGAGAGCCGCGGCCGAGCGGAAGGCGGCCCCGATGTTCGTGTGATCCACGATGTCCTCGAGCACGACGACGAGACGGGCGTCCTTCACGACCTCCTCGACGGATGCCAGGGCGGGACGATGCATGGATGCCAGCAGCCCCCGGTGCACGGTGTAGCCCGTCACCTGCTCGGCGATCTCGCCGGGCACGACGTAGACGTCGGCATCCTCCCCCACGAGCGCGAGGGCATCGGCGAGGAACTTCTCCTGTACGAGCACCGACCGCTGGCGGTGCCCGGCGCGCAGGGCCCGGTCGAGCACCTTCGACGACTCGGCGATGTAGAGCCCGCCCGCGGGTTCGGTCACCCGCCGCAGTGACACGTCGGTGAGGTCGCGGTAGTCGGCGAGACGTGGGTCGTCGGCGGAGTCGAGCGGGATGACGGGCATCATCCCATCGTGCCAGCCCCGACATGTCCTTCCCCGCGGGTGGCGTCGGGCCGTCCGCGCGGCCGAGACAGGACACCCCGCTCTAGACTCGACAGGACGGAGGTGTGCATGACCGACACGACGAAGGATGCCCAGTCCCTGGCATCCATCGATCGGGCCGTCGAGGTGCTCGCGGGTCGCCGCATCGCGGTGTTGACCGGGGCGGGCGTGTCGACGGATTCGGGCATCCCCGACTACCGCGGCAAGGGCGCGCCGACGCGGACGCCCATGACCGTGCAGCAGTTCCTGTCCAGCCCGGAGGCCCGGCGCCGGTACTGGATCGGCAGTCACCTCGGGTGGAAAGTGTTCGCCGCCGCCGAGCCGAACGACGGGCACCTCGCCCTGGCCGACCTCGAGGCCGCCGGGGTGGCCAACGGGGTCGTCACGCAGAACGTCGACGGACTTCACGTCCGGGCGGGCAGCAGCCGCGTGGTCGAGCTGCACGGAACCATGCGCCGCATCGGCTGCCTGCACTGCGGGCAGATCTTCGACCGCCGCGACCTGGCCGCGCGCATCGAGGCCGAGAACCCCTGGATCACGGCCCCCGAGAACGTCGAGCTCGGACCGGACGGCGATGTCGCGCCCACCTCGGCCGAGGGCTTCGTGGTTCCCGTGTGCTCCGTGTGCGGGGGCACGCTCAAGCCCGACGTCGTCTTCTTCGGCGAGTACATCCCGGTCGAGAAGTTCCGCGAGGCCGAGCAGCTCGTGCATGCGAGCGAGGCGCTCGTCATCGCCGGTTCCTCGCTCGTGGTGAACTCCGGTATCCGCCTCGTCGAGAGGGCGAGGCGCCGGCGCCTGCCCGTGGTCATCATCAACCGGGGCGAGACGCGCGCGGATCGCCGGGCGGCCGTGAAGATCGACGGGGGCACGACGACCGTGCTGCGCGCCTTCGCGGACCGGCTGCCCGGGCTTCTCTGAGACCGCGAGCGTCACGCGGGGTCGCGGAGCGCAACGAGTTTCTCAGTCCTCGCGGGTGAACCCCACGGCGCCGCCGTCGAGGAACGCGCGGTGGGCGCCTCGCACGGTGAGGCCGGTGAGCCGCTCCACGGCCGTCGTCGCGTCGTCGCGCAGCTCGCTGTGCCGGCGCACGAAGACCTCGTGCGCACGCGGAGCTTTCCAGTCCGGCGGCAGGAGCGCGGCCGGGAGGTCGGGGTCGGTGAAGGGGAAGCGCCGGTAGTCGTCGGTGAGGCGGACGCGCTGGACGAGGGCCTCTTCGTCCGTCCTCGCGGGCGCGGACGTGTCGTGGCGATCCACGAAGGCGCCATACAGGGCGTCGAGGGCGTCGAGGTCCCACCCGCGGGCCGCGATCGAACGGTCGTGCGCGAGGTCGCCGCTACGGCTGAGGAACACGTCGGAGCCCACCCCGTTGGCATCCATCAGTTCTCGTGCCGCTGCAAGACGGTCCCCGGGGGCGATCCAGATCGCCGGCTGCAACTGACCGAAGCCGAGCCAGGTGAGACGCTTGCGCATCTCATCGCGGGCCGAGCGGTCGCCCGCGCGGGTCGCGATCAGGGTCCAGTCACCGCTCCACTCCCCCGCCACGTGGCGGAAGATGCGCTCGCGGCCCTCGTCGAGCAGGGCCCAGGCCTGAGGCGAGAGGAGATACGTCGTCAAACGCCCGTCGCGGCGGGTCTCGAACCATCCCTCCGCGCGTAGCCGTGACATCACGACCCGTGTCGTGGCGGGTTCCACATCGAACAGCTGCAGGACGTCGCTGAGGCCCCGCAAGGGCACCTCGCCCTCGCCGCAGTACCGGAAATAGTCCCCGAAGAGCGTGAAGACGAGGGAGCGGGGGCGCATGCGAGAACGTTACCCGACACTCATGTAACGAAGCCATGGCGTAGAACTGCTTTTTGTTGCATACTCGATGCGTCGTGACGGTTCGACATCATCAGCGAGGAGGCTGACATGCGTATCGCGATCATCGGAGGAGGCCCCGGCGGGCTCCTGTTCGCGGCCCTGGCCGCCAGGAACATCCCCGACGCCCACGTCGACCTGTTCGAGCGCAACCGCGCCGACGAGGCTTTCGGTTTCGGCGTCGTGTTCTCGGACGCGACGCAGAGCGGCGTGGATGCCGCGGACTCCGCGCTGCGCGAGACGCTCGACGCGTCCGGGGTGCGGTGGGATGCCATCCGGGTCACCGTGAAGGGCGAGACGATGACGTTCCGCGGCAACGGGATGGGCGCGGTGCTGCGCAAGGACCTGCTCGCAGCCCTGCAGCGAAGGGCCACCGACGCCGGCGCGCACCTGCATTTCTCGACCCCGCGCCACGTCGACGATCTCGGCGACTACGACGTGATCGTCGCCGCGGACGGTGCCAACTCCGCGACCCGCGCGGCCATCGGCGACGCGACCCTCGGCGTCACGTACGAGTCCGCGGCGGCGAAGTTCATCTGGTTCGCCACCGACGCCGCCTTCGAGGGCCTCACGTTCCTCCACACGCATGCGCACGGTCTTCCCTCCGACGTGGCCGGAGTCTTCGCCGCGCACGCCTACCCGATCGGCGGCGGACTCTCGACCTTCATCGTCGAGACCGACGAGGACACCTGGCACGCGGCCGGGCTCGACGGCTTCGACCCGGCCACTCCCCCGGGGCCGAGCGACGAGCACACCCGCCGGCGCCTCGAGGAGATCTTCGCTCCCCTGATCGCCGGGGCGCGGCTGATCGGCAACAACTCGCGCTGGGGGAACTTCCGCACCATCCGCGCGCGCAGCTGGCACCGGGGGAACGTCGTGCTGCTCGGCGACGCCGTCCACACCGCCCACTTCTCGGTGGGCAGCGGCACCAAGATGTCTCTGGAAGACGCCATCGCCCTCGCCGACGCTCTCGCGGCACATCCCGACGACGTCGAGGCCGCCTTCACCGCCTACGAGGACGTCCGCCAGCCGCTCGTGGCGCGCATCCAGGGGGCGGCGCGACCGAGCCTGTCGTGGTGGGAGAACTTCGGGACCTACTATCACGCGTTCGAGCCGTGGCAGTTCGGCTTCCACTTCTTCTCCCGCGCCCTCCCCGCCGCGAAGATCGCCCGCCGCGACCCCGAGGCCGTCCGGCGCGCTCTGGATCGCTGGCAGAGCAGGCACGGTGCGCCACCCCTGGAGTCCGCCGTGGCGGGGCTCCTGGACCGACGCGTCCTGGACAGGGCGGACCTGCCGCCGGTCGTCACGGTCGCCGCGGGTGACGGCATCCGCCCCGACGATGCCGTGCGAGAAGCGCTGCAGGGCCGCACGGACGCCGCCGCGGTGCTCGTGACGGGCGGCAGTGCACTCGAGCGACAGCTCACCGCCGAGGCCGCGCGCCTTCGCCACGGTGTGGCGGCGATCATCGACGAACCCGACTGCGACGAGGATCGTGCCATGACCCTGGTGCTCTCGGGGCGCGCCGATGCGGTGCTGCGATGAAGACGCACGAGGGGATCACCCCCTGGCCCCCCGAGTTCGCCGAGCGGTACCGCGCCGAGGGTCTGTGGCACGGCCGGCCGCTCGGTGACGTGTTCGCGGAGGCTGCCACGCGGCATCCGACGCGCGTCGCCCTGAGAGACGGCGACGTCACGCTCACCTACGCCGAGCTGCTCGATCGGGCCGACGCGTGCGCCGCGCGCCTGCGCGACGTCGGCCTCGCCCCCGACGACCGCGTCGTGATCCAGCTGCCCAACCACTGGACGTTCGTCGTCCTGACCCTCGCATGCTTGCGCGCCGGGATCGTGCCGGTGATGGCCCTCCCCGCGCACCGCGAGCACGAACTGCGTCACCTGGTCGACGCCTCCGAGGCGGTCGCCCTGGTGAGCCCCGACAGCCTGCGCGACTTCGACCACCTCGGTCTCGCCCGCACCCTGCGAGCGTCGACGCCGACGCTGCGGCACCTCGTCGTCCTCGCCGACCGGGCCGCCGAGCTGCCCGCCGACGTCGTCGGCCTCACGTCGCTGTGCGCCGCGTCCGACGAGACGACGCGCGGGCAGGACCTCGGGACTCCGGATGCCGCGGACGTCGCCGTCTTCCTCCTCTCCGGCGGCACGACGGGACTTCCCAAGCTCATCGCCCGCACCCATGACGACTACCTCTGCAACATCCTGCTGACCTCTCCCCCGACGGCGCTCGACGCGGACACGGTGTACCTCGCGACCCTCCCGATGGGACACAACTTCCCGCTCGCGTGCCCCGGGATCCTCGGCACCCTGCTCGCCGGTGGCACCGTCGTGCCCCTCGCCTCTCCGCGCCCCGAACGGGCATTCGCCGCGATCGAGCGGTACGGCGTGACCCACACCGCCGCGGTGCCCGCGGTCGTGGCATCCTGGCTCGATCACGCGCCGATGGCGGGGGTCGAGGCGCTGCGGACCCTTCGCGTGCTCCAGGTGGGCGGTGCCCGGCTCGCCGACGAACTGGCCGAACGCGTGGTCCGGGGCCTTCCGGGGACGCTGCAACAGGTGTTCGGCATGGCGGAGGGTCTCATCAACGTCACGCGTCTCGATGACCCGGTGGAGGCGATCGTGTCGACGCAGGGGCGTCCGGTGTCGACGTACGACGAGCTCCGGGTCGTGGACGAGACAACGGGTGTCGCCGTGGCCGACGGGGAGCCCGGCGTGCTGCTCACGCGCGGTCCCTACACGCCGCGGGGGTACTACGACGCCGCGGACGCGAACGCGCGCTCGTTCACTTCGGACGGCTTCTACATCACCGGCGACATCGTGCGGTTGCGACCCGACGGCAATCTCGTCGTCGAGGGGCGCAGCAAGGACATGATCAACCGCGGTGGAGAGAACATCTCGGCCGAGGAGGTCGAGAACCTCGTCTACGGCCTCGCCGCGGTGCGTCTCGCCGCCGCCGTGGCCATGCCGCACGCCACCCTCGGCGAGACGGTCTGCCTGTTCACCGTGCTGCACGACGGTCACGTGCTCGACCTCGGCACCGTGCGCGCGCACTTCGACGCGTCGGGCGTGGCCGCCTTCAAGCATCCCGACCACCTCATCACCGTCGAGGAACTGCCCCTGACCAAGGTCGGCAAGATCGACAAGAAGGCGCTGCGCGAGCGTCTCGCGACCGAGCCGGCCCCGCACTGAAAGGAGGCGCGATGTTCATCGACGCCGCGAACCTCTCCCCCGCCGACACGTACCGCCTGCTGGTCGGATCCGTCGTGCCGCGTCCCATCGCCTGGGTCACGAGCGGCCGCGAGCCGGTGAACTTGGCCCCCTTCAGTTCGTTCACCTGGGTCAGCCAGCACCCCGCGATGCTCGGATTCACCGTCAATCGCCGGGCGAACGGTCGCAAGGACACCGTGCGAAACATCGAGGAGCACGGCGAGTACGTCGTCAACATCGCGGACGAGACGATGCTCGAGGCGCTGCACGCCAGCTCCGAATGGATGCCGCCGGACGTCGGCGAGGCCGCCCAGTTGGGCCTGGCCCTCGAGGAGTCACGGGTCATCGGCATCCCGGGCCTCGCGGACGCCCCCGTGCGCATGGAGTGCCGACATCACTCGACGACGGCGTTCAGTCCGACCGGCGGCGAATTCGTCGTCGGAACGGTCGTCGGCTGGACCGTGCGCGATGACGTGGTACGCATCGGTTCGACGGGAGCGGCGAGCATCGACACGGAGCTGCTCCGCCCGATCGGACGTCTCGCCGGCCCGCGCTACACGCCGCTCGGCGAGGTCGTGGAGCTGCCGCCGGTGCCGGGCGGGTAGACCGACCCGTTCAGAACCAGCGCGCGATCTCCGGAAGCTGTCCGCCGCCGACGACGCGCAGCCGCCGCGCACCGCGCCCGGCGAGCCATCGCGCCAGATCCGCTGCGGCCCCCTCGACCTCGGGGCCGCCTCGACCATAGGTTCCCAGCGGGGCGTCACGGTCGGTCGCCCGCAGCACGACGGCGCCGGGTTCGTCGCGGCGCGTCCACGCGCGGAACACGTCGGCGACGATCCCGTCGACCATCTCGGGCGGGAAGTCCAGGAACGATCCGCCGTCGTCGAGGTCGACGGCGTGCACCCACACCTCTTTCGCACGCATCCACGCCGTCTCGCGCGCGGGCACCGTGCGTCCCTGCGCGGTGACGACCTCGGCATCCCACTGGTCGTCCGAGAGGTCGCGCCACTCGACGTCCAGGTGCACCGCGGCGTGGTCGACGAGGTGCCGCAGCGCGCGCGAGGGCAGTGTGGCGCCGAGCACGATCTCATCCCACCGCTGCGTGTCGGAGGCGTACATGCGGTTCTCCACGCCCGTGCGCGCCCACTCGACGAGTCGGGCGACGGCGCGGGCGTTGTAGCCGACGTGCGCGACGAGGTGCCGGCGCGACCACCCCGGCAGCAGGCTCGGCGCGTCGAGATCGCCGTCGTCGAGGTGCATGAGGCGCCGCGCGAAGTACGCCGCGCCACGGCGGGCGAGGTCGAGGTGCGCGTGGGGGGCGGCGTCGGCGTCGTAGCGGGCGCCCGAGCCCTGCCGCGCCCGGAGAGCGAGCTGCTCGGGCGTCAGGGCGGCGCCGCTCACGCCTCCTCCGCGACGAATCTGTTGCGCAGCGTCCCGATCCCATCGATCGTGACCTCGACGACGGATCCGGATGCCAGATACTCCCGCGGTTCGCGGGCGTGCCCCACCCCGCCGGGGGTTCCGGTGAGGATGACGTCCCCCGGGCGCAACGTCGTGATCGTGGACACATACCGCACGAGGTCGACGGGGCCGTGGACGAGGTCGTGGATGTCACCGGCCTGCTTCTGCACGCCGTCGACGCTCGTCGTCATGCGGGCGTCGGAGGGGATCTCGTCGGGGGTCGCGAGTACGGGGCCCAGCGGCGTCGACCGTTCCCACATCTTGCCCTGCAGCCACTCGCGCGTGCGGAACTGCCAGTCCCGCATCGAGACGTCGTTCGCGATGGTGTAGCCGGCGATCGCATCCTCCGCCTGTTCGGCGTCGGCGCGGCGCACGGTCGATCCGATGACGACGGCGAGCTCGCCCTCCCAGTCGATCTCGGGGCTTTCGGGGGGCAGGGCGATGTCCTCGCCCGCGGCCGCGAGGGTGTCGGCGAACTTCGCGAACAGCACCGGATACTCGGGGAGGTCGCGCTTCATCTCGAGGATGTGCGCGCGGTAGTTGAGCCCGACGCACACGATCTTGCCGGGCGCCAGGATCACGGGAGCGTACCGCGCGGCATCCAGGTCGATCACCGGCCCGTCCGAGGACGCGACGAGCGACGGTGCCCCGGCACGCAGGACCGCACCGACGTCGCCGTACTGCTCGAGCACGACGGCCCGGCCGTCCTCGATGCGGGCAGCGGCTGTCGCACCGTTCCAGTGGATCGTGCTGAGTCTCATCGGTCCGTCTCTTCCTCGAATTCGCGGTACAGCCCCAGGCCCTCGAAGATGGGCGTGTCGCTGAAGTGGAACAGGTCCAGGCGCGTCTCGGCCTGCACGCGGAACCGGCACCAGCTGGGCACGACGAAGATGTCGCCGTGCTCGACCGTGTGCTCCCGGTCGCCGAGCAACACGCGGCCGGTTCCCTCGAACACCTGGTACACGTTCGAGCCGACCTCCTGCCGCACCGGAGTCGAGGCCCCCTCGCGGAGGCGATGGAACTGCGCGCGGATCGTCGGCATGACGTCGCCGCCTGTCGTGGGGTTGGCGAAACGCACGGCCGCGTGGCCGGGGCCGACGGTCGCCGGCATCCCCTCGCCCTCCAGCAGCAGCTGGTCGGTGAGAGCGGCATCCGTGTGCTCCCAGCGGTACGCCCCGATGGGGCTCGACACCGTGCGGCGCAGCCCCGCCAGCGGCAGTAGGCCGGGGTGCGCCCACAGGCGCTCGGACCGCGAGTAGTTCGGGGTGGCCTCGTCGGTGACGCGCTCGGAGCCGAACTCGAAGAAGCCCGAGTCCATCTGATACGCGAAGGGGATGTCCAGGCCGTCGATCCAGGTCATCGAGGCGTCGGTCTCGTTGTGATGACCGTGGAAGTGCCAGCCCGGCGTCAGCAGGAAGTCGCCGCGGCTCATGCGCACGGGGTCGCCGTTGACGACCGTCCAGACGCCCTCACCCGAGGTGACGAAGCGGAAGGCGTTCTGCGAATGCCGGTGCTCGGGCGCCGTCTCGCGCGGCCCCAGTTGCTGGATCGCCGCCCACAGGGTCGGCGAGATGTAGGCACGCCCGCCCATGCCGGGGTTCGCGAGGCCGATCGCGCGGCGCTCACCCCCGCGCCCGACCGGCACGAGGTCGCCGGCGCGCTCGGCGAGGGGACGCAGGGCGCTCCATCGCCACACCCACGGCACGGCTTTCGGATGCGGGGTCTGCGGCATGAGGTCGTCGAGCTGCGTCCACAGCGGGATCAGGTGCTGCTCCTCGAAACCCCGGTACAGCGCGCGCAGCTCGGGGGTGTCCTCGGGCTGCATCGCGTTCTCGACCGGCGTGATGGTCTCGCTCATCGGTCCTCCTCGACATCGACTGCGTCCAGGTTGCATGACTCTTTCGCGTTGCGCAACGCTAATTCGTCACACGAGGCGGGAAGAGAGACACTTCTCTTGCGTCAGACGCAAATCTGTTACACCATGTCGGCACCGGATGCCGCGGCGAGCGCCGCAGCACCGGCGAGAGCATCGACGCCCATCTGCAAGGAGGCAGAGAATGTCCGAACTCGAGTACCTCGAGACGACCTCGTCCGACGGAACCCCCCTCGCGTACTTCCGCCGCGGCAGCGGTCCCGCCCTCGTCGTCACGCACGGGAGCATCGCGACGAAGGAACAGTGGATCCCGGCCAGTGAGGCACTCGCCGAACACGTGACGCTCTACGTGTACGACCGCCGTGGTCGCGGCGGCACGGGCGACGCGTCCGCCTACTCCCTCGACCACGAGGTCGCCGACATCGCCGCGATGATGGAGGTCGCCGGTCCCGGAGCGCACCTGCTCGGCCACTCCTACGGCGCCCTCGCGACCCTCGCCTACGCGCGCCGCTACGGTCTCGGCGGCGGCGCCCTCATCGCGTACGAACCACCGCTCGCCGTGCAGGGTCCGGTCGCGGGCGACCGCCTCGACGGATATCGGGACCTCGTGGATGCCGGCGACCTCGACGCCGCCCTCGAGTACGCGCTCGTCAACTTCGTGCGCGTGCCGGCCGAGGCGATCCCCTTCATCCGCGAGACGCCGCTGTGGGGCGCCAGCGTGCCGCTCACCCCGACGTGGGTGCGCGAGCTCGCCGAGATCGATGCCCTCGGCGACGACCTCACGCGCTACGCCGAGATCGACGATCCGACGCACCTGATCGCGGGGACGGCGACCACCTCGTTCCTGTACCAGTCCGCGCACGACGTGGTCGAGGTCATCCCGAACGCGGGCATCACCGACATCGAGGGCGCCGACCACTTCGCCCACCTGTCCGACCCGCAGGGTTTCGCGCGCGTGGTCGTCGGCGCGCTCGATACCGCCGCCGTTGCGCACTGAGACCTTCGAGACCCGGTCCCCGGCGTGCGACCTGAACGCGCCGGGGACCGCACCAGACCCCGTGCACGGGGGTCTGGTGCTCCCCCGCTCCGGTTAGGCTCGAACGGTGACGATCCTGACCCTCGTGCGACACGGTGAGACCGACTGGAACTCCGGGGGCCGCATCCAAGGCTCGACCGACATCCCCCTCAACGACACCGGGCGCGCCCAAGCGCGCGAGCTGGCCGCAACCCTCGCCGCCGAGTACGCCGGTCGCGAGGTGGTCATCGTCTCGAGCGACCTCTCGCGCGCGGCCGAGACCGCCGACATCATCGCCGAGGCTCTCAGCACGACGGTGACGAGACGGATGCCGGGGCTGCAGGAGCGCTCCTACGGCGACGCCGAGGGGATGGACGCCCCGACGTTCGCCGAGACGTACGGCCCGTGGCACGCGGCCGACGTCCCTGGTGCCGAGACGTGGCCCGTGGTCCGCGAGCGCGCGCTCGCCGCGCTCGACGAGGTGATCGACGACACCCCCGAGGGCGTCGACGTCATCGCCGTCGCGCACGGCGCCCTCATCCGCGAAGTCATCATGTTCGCCACGGACGGCGCGTTCCCGCGCGAGGGTGAGCGCTTGCCGAACTGTTCGGCGACGACGTTCCGCCTCGAGGACCGGTCGTGGGAGATGCTCGCCTACGCGGGCGTCGCGAGCTGACCCACTCCCGGTCGGGCTGGGCGCCGCTCAGCCGACCGGCTCCGCCAGCCCCAGCGCCCGCGAGATGACCATGAGCTGCACCTCGGTCGTCCCCTCGCCGATCTCGAGGATCTTCGAGTCCCGATAGTGCCGGGCGACGGGGTACTCGTTGATGAACCCGTTTCCGCCGAACACCTGCGTCGCATCGCGCGCGTTGGCCATCGCGGCGTCGCTCGCGGTCATCTTGGCGACAGCGGCATCCACGGAGAAGGGCTTGCCGGCGTCGCACAGGCGCGCAGCGTGCACCCAGGCCAGGCGCGAGGTGTGGACGCGCGCGTGCATCCGCGCGAGGAGGAACTGGATGCTCTGGCGGCTCGAGAGGCGCTCGCCGAACACCGTGCGGCTCCGGGCGTAGTCGACCGCCGCCTCAAGGCATCCCTCCGCGGCTCCCGTTGCGAGCGCGGCGATCGCGACGCGCCCCTCGTCGAGTGTGCGCAGGAAGTTCTTGAACCCCTGCCCGCGCTCCCCGAGGAGGTTCGCCTCGGGCACGCGGACGCCGTCGAAGGTGAGCGGGTGGGTGTCTGAGGCGTTCCAGCCGACCTTGTCGTACGCGGGACCGACGGTGAAGCCGGGCGTGCCGTTGGGCACGATGATGGTCGAGATCTCGGGCCGGTCCCCGGCGCGGCCGGTCACCGCGGTGACCGTGACGAAGCGGGTGATCGCGGTGCCGGAGTTGGTGATGAACTGCTTCGACCCGTCGATCACCCACTCCCCGCCCTCGAGCCGCGCCGTGGTCCGTGTCGCCCCGGCGTCGCTGCCGGCCTCGGCTTCGGTGAGCCCGAAGCCCGCGAGCGCTCGTCCGGCGACCAGGTCGGGGAGGTACTCGGTCTTCTGCGCGTCGGTGCCGTAGCGGTACAGCGGCATGGCGCCGAGTCCGACGCCGGCCTCGAGGGTGATCGCCATGGACTGATCCACCCGCGCGATCCCCTCGATCGCGACGCACAGGCTCGCGTAGTCGCCCCCCTGCCCACCGACGTCCTCGGGGAACGGCAGGCCGAAGAGGCCCACCTCGCCCATCTGGGCGACGAGGTCGAGCGGCAGCTCGTGGGCGCGGTCGGCCTCGTACGAGCGCGGCGCGATCACGTCGTCGGCGAACTCGCGGACCATCGCGGCGAGTTCGCGCTCGTCGTCGGTGAAGGCTCGCTGACTGTCGATGCTCACGGGGAGACTCCTTCGGGGTGTCGGGGCGGGCGGGCGCTTCAGCGCAGCAGCATGGCCCGGCCGGGCTCGCGCAGCACGCCGGCGACGTCGGTGAGGAACCGGGCCGCTTCTGCGCCGTCGACGAGACGGTGATCGAACGACAGGCTCAGAGTGAGAACGTCGCGGAGGGCCATCTCGCCGTGGTGTTCCCACGGCGTGCGACGCACGGCCCCGACGGCGAGGATTCCGGCCTCGCCCGGGTTGAGGATCGGTGTGCCGGCATCCACGCCGAAGACCCCGACGTTGGTGATCGAGAACGTCCCGCCGGTCATCGCCGCCGGGGCCGTGCGCCCGGCCCGCGCGGTCGCGGCGAGCTCGGCGATCGCGTCGGCGAGGTCGACGAGCGGCAGGATGTCGGCATCCGGGATCACCGGCACCACCAGCCCCCGTTCGGTCGCCGCGGCGATGCCGAGGTTGACGTAGTGATGCTCGATGATCTCGCCGGCGCCTTCGTCCCATCGCGCGTTGAGGGCGGGCGTGCGCCCCAGCGCGAGGCACACCGCCTTCGCGACGATCGCGAGCACGCCGATGCGGTGCCCGTCGAGCGCCCGATCGGATTTCAGGGATGCCAGCAGCTCGGTCGTCGCGGTGACGTCGAGCGTGAGAAACGTCGTCGCGTGCGGAGCGGTGAACGCGCTCTGCACCATCGCGGCGGCCGTGTGTCTGCGCACGCCCCGGATGGGGACGCGGGTCACGCGGTCGGAGCGGGTCGTGGCCGGGGGGACCGTCGACGAAGGGACCGTGCGGGTCACGCGGTCGGAGCAGGTCTCGGCCGGGGAGACCGTCGACGAAGGGACCGTGCGGGGGGCGCGCGCCGCGTACTCCTCGACGTGCGCGCGGGTCACGGTCTCACCCGGGTGCGCGGCGGCGACGAGCACGAGGTCGATCCCGAGGTCCTTGGCGAGCTTGCGCACGGGTGGTGTCGACCGCGGGCGTTCGAGGGGCAGCTCGATGGGGCCGGTGCGCACGGCATCGTGGGGCGCCGCCTCGCGGACGGCGGTGTCGACGTCGAGGGTGACGGTTCCTCCCGCGGCGCGCGCCCGGCGCCGCGGCCGGGTCGCCGTCGTCGGCGCGGCGCCGTAGCCGACGAGGTTCGGGGTCGCTCGCGGGGCCTCCTCGGGCGCCGTCTCGCGGAGTTCGTCTCCGACACGCCGCTCCGCACCGGTGGGCACCGGCGTGCTGCTCGCGAACTCCGCGGGACGGCTCGGCGCCGGGCCCTCCCCGGCGACCGCGAACGACACCAGCGGCGCCCCGACGGCCACGACGTCGCCCGCGGCGGCGTGCAGCGACTGCACGGTCCCCGCGTAAGGGGACGGGATCTCGACGATGGCCTTGGCCGTCTCCACCTCGGCGATCGTCTGGTTCAGGGCGACCTCGTCGCCCTCCGCGACGTGCCACTGCACGATCTCCGCCTCGGGAAGCCCCTCGCCGAGGTCGGGTAGGCGGAACTCCTCGGTCATCGCACACCCCCGTCCCGGGTCGCCGTGACCGCGCCTTGCCGGGTCGCGGCCCCGGCGTCGCGCTCCAAAACCCGGTCGACGGCGAAAAGGATCCGATCCAGATCCGGCACGTGATGCTTCTCGAGCTTCGACGGCGGGTAGGGGATGTCGTGCCCCGTCACCCGCACCGGCGGCGCCTCCAGGTACTCGAAGCACTGCTCGGTGATGCTCGCCACCAGCTCAGCGCCCACCCCCGCTTCGCGGGCGGCCTCGTGGGTCACCACGACCCTTCCGGTCTTGCGAACAGATGCCGCGACGGTGTTCAGGTCGACCGGCGAGAGCGAGCGCAGGTCAACGACCTCGAGCGAGAGCCCCTCGTCCTCCGCGGCGAGCGCGGCGTCCAGGGCCGTACGCACCTGCGCGCCGTAGGTCACGATCGTCGCGTCGGTGCCCTCGCGGGCGACGCGGGCGAGGTGCAGAGGCGGGGCGTCGGCGAGATCGGCATCCAGATCCACCTCGCCCTTCGAGTGGTACAGGCGCTTGGGCTCGAAGAAGATGACGGGATCATCGGATGCCACCGCCTGCCGCAGCATCACGTAGGCGTCCTGGGGGGTGCTGGCGGCGACGACGCGGAGGCCGGCGGTGTGCACGAAGTACGCCTCGGGCGACTCGGAGTGGTGCTCGGCGGCCCCCACTCCCCCGGCCCACGGGATGCGGATCACGAGCGGCATCCGGATCCGTCCGTTGCTGCGGTAGTGGAGCTTGGCGACCTGGCAGACGATCTGGTCGAAGGCGGGGTAGACGAACCCGTCGAACTGGATCTCGACGACGGGACGGTAGCCGCGCAGGGCAAGACCGACGGCCGTTCCGACGATCCCGGCCTCGGCGAGCGGGGTGTCGATGACGCGCTGCGCGCCGAAACGCTGTTGCAGGCCGTCGGTCACGCGGAAGACGCCGCCGAGCTTGCCGATGTCCTCCCCCATGAGGAGCACGTGGTCGTCGTCCTGCATCGCGCGGGCGAGGCCGGCGTTGATCGCCCCGCCCAGGGTGAGGGAGCTCATCGCGGGCCCTCCTGGTCGAATCCGGCGAGGTACTGCACGTATTCGGCCCTCTGTCTGTCCAGGGCAGCGTGCGGTTCCGCATACACGTGGTCGAAGAGCGTGGCGGGGTCCCTCGTTGCGGCACCGATGCAGGCTGCCCGGACGTCTGCCGCGAGAGCGTCCGCCGCCCGCGAGACCTCGTCGAGGCCGGAGTCGTCGAGGACCCCCTCGGCGCAGAGGTACGCCTCGAGGCGCGCGATGGGGTCGCGGCGCGCCCAGGCCTCGACCTCGGCGGCGTCGCGGTAGCGGGTGGGGTCGTCGCTCGTGGTGTGCGGGCCCATGCGGTAGGTCACCGCCTCGATGAACGAGGGGCCGTCACCGCGGCGAGCGCGCTCGATCGCCCACCGCATGGCGGCAACGCACGCGAGGGCGTCATTCCCGTCGACACGCAGGCTCGGGATGCCGAACCCCGGCGCACGGCCCGCGATGGGGTACTTCGTCTGGACGGTGACGGGTTCGCTGATCGCCCACTGGTTGTTCGAGCAGACAAAGACCACCGGCGCACGGAAGGACGAGGCGAAGACCAGAGCCTCGTTGACGTCGCCCTGGCTCGTGGCACCGTCGCCGTAGTAGGCGACAGCGACGTCGCGGGAGCCGTCGCGCTGCGCCCCCATCGCCCAGCCGGTGGCGTGCAGGGACTGCGCCCCGATGATGATCTGGGGCGGGGCGGCGTTGATGCTGCGGTGGTCGTAGGCCGAGTGCTCCTCGCCGCGCCAGGCGAGGACGTACCCCTCCGGCGTCGCGCCGCGGGCGAGCAGAACGCCGTGCTCGCGGTAGCTGGGGAAGACGAAATCGCCCGGAGCGAGAGCGTGCGCGGTGCCGACCTGAACGGCTTCCTGTCCGCGGCACGGCGCCCAGAGGGCGAGCTCCCCCTGACGTTGAAGAGCGACGCCCTCGGCGTCGAGTCGGCGGGTGAGGACCATGTCGCGGTGCAGGGCGCGCAATTCGTGGGGAGACAGGTCTGCGATCCACGGGTCCAGGATGGCGTCGGGCACACGGGAGCCGTCCGGCTCGAGCACGCGCAGCACGTCCCGCTGGTCGGGGTCTTCTCCGGTGGAAGATCCCTGGGTCTGGGTGTACGTCATCGTCATCCCTCCAGCTGCAGCCCGGGTTCCTCGTGGGAGCCGGGGTGGTCCGGGTGCCGGCAGCGTCGCCGACAGGGCCGACGGTACGCGCGGAAGGCAGGGCGCTCAAGAGCCAGCGAGATAACTCAGCATTCTGCGCATCACAGACCCGCAGCACCCTGCTAATGTTTCGCAGCATGAGCAAGCTCGACGCCGTCGACCTCGACCTCCTCCGCGCTCTCTCCGCGGATCCGCGTGCCACCGTCGTCGCCCTCGCCGAAAAGCTCGGCCTGTCGCGCAACACCGTCCAGGCCCGCATGAGCCGCCTCGAGCGCGGCGGTGTGTTCCTGTCGTACGAGCGCACCCTCTCGGCGGAGGCGCTGGGCTTTCCCATCGAGGCGTTCCTGCAGGTGACGGTGCGTCAGGCCGAGCTCCCGGCGATCCGCGAGGAGCTCGCGAAGGTGCCCGAGGTGCTGCAGGCGCACGGCCTCAGCGGTCAGGTGGACCTGCTGGTGCGCGTGGCCTGCCGCGACACGCAGCACCTGTTCGACACCGACGCGCGGATCCTCGCGATCGAGGGCGTCGAGCGGACCGAGACGTCCCTGGTGATGGGCGAGGTGATCGGGTACCGCGTGGGTCCGCTGATGGATCTGGCGCGCGGGGACTCCTAGCCCGGCGCGCGATCGCCGCTCCCCCGGCGCCTCAGTTCTTCACGCACTCGCCGCTGGTCGCGGTGGAGGCGGGCCCACCCACGAAGCCCGCTCACCTGAAGGCGACCGATCTCCGACAGCGAGGGCAGCCCGTCGGCAGCCAGCCGCGCCTCGACGTCCGCAGCGGCGGACGACCCGCTGCTCAGCCGCGCACCGGAGGCGCGCGCCTGGTCGATGATGCTCTGTGCACGCGTGAAGGCGTCGGACGCCAGAGGATGCCGCGCGATCTCATCGGCGATGCGGGCGGCCTCGCGCTCGAGTTCGGGGACGCTTCGTCGCCCGAGCGCCCAGCGATTCATCGGCCCATGACGCAGCGCACGGCGGCCCACCCGAACGCGGCCCAGATGGCCAGGGGCGAGCCCTTGCTGGCGATCTGCGCGATCTGCGCGCCGTTGAGTCCGATTCCGATCAGACAGCGAACGATCCAGGGCGCGAGCCAGATGGGGTCCGCGACCACCGGGTAGGACACCCCGGGTGCCGTGTGATCCACGACCTGCACGAGAGTCGACCCCGAGACCTCGTACCAGGTGGGTACGTCTGCCCCGCTCGCATCTTTCGCCCACGGTTCGCCGATCGCGACCACCACCTCGCCTCGCTCGTCGAGCACGACGGCGCCGCGCCCCGCACGTTCCAGGCGCTGTCCTTCGCCCAGCTGGAGGTCGTAGTCGAACCGCGTCGGCGCGTCCGCATCGGCGATGGTGGTGGTCATCTGCAGGCCCGAGGCCGTGACCGCCACGGAACTCGCGAAGTCCTCGGCCGGGTACACCACCGTCCCGTCGGAGAGCTCGTGCGCCGAGTCCATGCGCTCAGCGGCAGGGAGGTCCACGGTGACGGTCTCGCCGGTCGGGGATGACAGCACGACCCCGTCTTCCGGCTGCTCGGGGACCACGATGACCCCGCCGTCGAGGTCGATCGCCCCCACCGCGCTCTCCTCGATCGGGGAGAGGAGCAATCCCGGCTGCAGGTCGGCTCGCGCACTCTCGACGTCGTCGACCGAGACGGCGCCCGCCGGAACGATCGCCACGTGGGCAGCGTCGGGTGCGGGCTCCGCGGAGGCGGGAGATGCTCCCGCGACCACGCAGAAGCAGGCGGCCAGCCCGAAAGCGGTCGATCGCAACGAAAGGGTCATGTTCACGGCGCCCTCGTTCCCGTCGGTCGGTCGTCGCCTCCCCGCGCGAGAGGGGTGAGGCAGACCCACGAGCACACACGGACTTCCCGAACGGGCGTGACGAGGCACTCGCCGTCACGTGCGGGTGACTTCGGGGAACTCGGCGCCACGGGTGTCACGGGTCGCGAAGTCGCCGTCTGAGCATCGGCGCGATGATCACCCGGCGGGTCGCCCCCGGCGCCACATCACGCACCCGAGCACGACCCTCTAGGGCGCGGGCACCACCGGGATGCTCGACGTCTCCGTCTTCTGCTCGACCGGGCTCCCGGCATCCGAGCGCACGAGGACCACGCCGGCCAGGATGAGCGCTCCTCCCACGAACTGGATCGGCGCGGGCGTCTCGCCCAGCAGCAGCCACGCGAAGCCGAGGGCGAAGAGCACCTCGCTGAGGCCGACGAACGACGCCAGGCGCGAGCCGATGAGCGGTACGGCGATCACCCCGAGGGCGTAGCCGACGGTCGTGGCGACCGCTCCGACCCAGATGAGGGGCAGGATGCCGGGAACCTGGAGCCCCGCGAGCGACACCGTGATCGACGGCGCGGCGAAGGGCAGCACGCCCGTGGCCACGAGGACCCCCATCAGCACGGCTCCGACGATGAGCCCGCCCGCCGCGAGCGCGAGGGGCGGGAGGTCGTCGCCCGCGCGACCGGCGATGACGAAGTACGCCGCGGCGCAGACCGCGGCACACAGGGCGAAGATCGTGCCGAGAAGGTCGAAGCGCGCTCCGCTGATGTCGACGACCAGCACGAGACCGGCCATGGCGACCACGGACCCGATGAGGACGGCTCTCGACGGCGCCCGACGCGTGCGCACCCATACCGCGATCACGATCAGCACCGGGGCGATGTACTGGATCAGCAGGGCCACGGCCACCGGCATCCGCTGCATGGCGGCGAAGTAGAAGAGCTGGCAGCCGGCGACGGCGGTCAGACCGAACGAGACGATCAGCAGGCCGTGACGACGCAAAAACCCGGGCTGCCGGCGGATCGCGATCACGAGGGCAGGCGACAGCAGCAGTGCCGCAAGGCTCATCCGTACCAGGAGCACGGTGCCGAGCGACCAGCCGCCATCGAGCAGGGGCTTCACGAACGGGCCACTGCTGGAGAAGGCGAGCGCGGAGGCGACCGCGATGGCCAGGCCCGTGACGGCCGAGGAACCGCGGTGGGTGGGGCGCGGAAGGGTGAGGGACGACGTGGTCATGCGAGCCTGCTGTCAGGAGTCAAATGCGTTTACACTCGTGACAGTACGGCCTCCACCTGTCAGGAGTCAACATGGCCTTCATTCGTGACACCGAATTGGTCCTGCGCGCTGCCGTCGAGCTCGTCAACACGCTCCCGCAGACCGACACGACCGGCATCGACACCCTCACGGATGTGGCCGCTCTCGATGGGTTCACCGTTCGTCACGGCTACACCGGGTCTCGTCGGCGCGATGCGCGCGAGCTCGCGGAGGTCCGTGACATCCGGCCCCGCCTCCTCGAGCTGTGGGGCGTCGACCGCGACGAGGCGGTTCCGCTCGTGAACGCGATGCTCGCCGATGGGCGCGCCCTCCCTCAGCTCGTGCGCCACGACGACATGGACTGGCACATCCACGCCAGCGACCCCGAGGAGCCGTTGGCGATGCGCATCCTCGTCGAGACCGCGATGGCGTTCGTCGACGTCATCCGCGCGGACGAGTACGGCCGCGTGCGCGTGTGCGACGCCGACGACTGCGCGGGCGTCTACGTCGACTTCTCGAAGAACGGTTCCAAGCGCTACTGCGACGCGGGCAACTGCGGCAACCGCATGAACGTCAACGCGTACCGCAAGCGGCGCGCGAGAACTCTCGTCTAGCCGACGAACTCGCGGATCGCGGATGCCGCTGCCTCGGGCGTCTCGTAGTGGATGAGGTGGCCGACGTCGGGGATCTCGACCAGCTCGGCGCGCGGGAACAGGGTGGCGAGGTGCCGCTCTGCCTCGATCGGCGTGATGTCGTCCTTCTCGGCGGCGATGAGCAGCGTCGGCTGCGCGATGCGCGGGGCGAACTCCCGCACGTCGTGGGACACGCTCGTCACGAACGCCTCGTGCAGCACGTCGCGGTCGGCGAAGCGCGAGAAGTACTCGTCGTGCTGCTCGTGCACGAAGCGGCGCAGTTCGGGGTCGCGCGTCTTCGCCATCGCGATGCTCATGACACGCACGATGAGCCCGTTGCGCAAGAGCGCGTCACCGACCGCTCGGGGCAGTCTGGCGCCGGCGAGGTAGTAGAACACGGCGAGGCGGGTCAGGATGCCGCGCGGACCCTCGAGCGCGGGAGCGCCGATGGGATTGACCAGAATGAGCTTCGGTGTGGCGAGTCCTCCCGCCACCGCGGCGGCCGACACGATCGAGCCGAACGAGTGGCCGAGCACGAGGGCGCCCGGTGCGACCGTCTCGACGAACGCGCGCAGCCACGCCGCGTAGGTCTGGAGGTCGTGCGCGCGCCCGGGAAGGGGCGGCGTCTCGCCGAAGCCCGGCAGATCGGGCGAGATGACCCGGATGCCGGGAAGGTGCGCGACGACCGGATCGAGGCCGTGATGTTCGCCGCGGAAACCGTGCACCGCGACGATCGTGGTCGCGGCCTCGTCGTCGCCGTACACCCAGTACGCGGTCGTCCCGCCGAGCACCTCGACCTCGCGGCGCTCGACCGGGATCGCGGCGAGGAGACGGGCGTAGGGATTCGGCATGGTCCGAGTCTAGGAGGGGGCTCGGACACCGCCGCGGCGCGCGGCCCCGTCGCTCCTGCACAGCTGTGCGGACGCGGCATCCCTCCCCCGTCCCTGCGCGCCTCGCGGGTCGTGTCGGACCTCCGCTCTACGGTGACCCCATGACCCTGTGGCAGGCCGAGCCGCTCCCGCTCTTCCAGACTCCCGAATGGACGCGCCTCGTCGGCGTCTTCGATCTCGAGACGACCGGCGTCGATGTCGAGAACGACCGCATCGTCACCGCGCACGTCGGAGTGCTCGACGCCGACGGCCGCGTGGTCGACGCGCGGGACTGGCTGGCCGACCCGGGCATCGCGATCCCCGCCGGAGCGGCCGCCATACACGGCATCACGACCGAGCGAGCCCGGGCCGACGGCGCCCCCGCTCCGCGTGTCGTGGCCGAGGTCGTCGAGGCACTGGGCGCCCTGTTCGCGGCGGGCATCCCGGTCGTGGCGTACAACGCGCCGTTCGACTTCTCGATGCTCAAGCACGAGGCCGTGCGGCACGGCGTCGCTCCGATCGAGGCGCCTTCCCCGGTCATCGACCCGCTCGTGGTCGACAAGACGTACGACCGGTATCGCCGGGGCAAGCGCACCCTGTCGGTCGTCGCCGAGCATTACGCCGTCCCGCTGGAATCGGCCCACGAGGCGTGCGCCGACGCCGTCGCGGCCGGGCGTCTCGCCCTGGCGCTCGCCGAGAGGTTCGCCCCCTGGCTGCCCGCGACGGTCGACGAACTGCACACGCGACAGATCTCGTGGGCACGCGCGCAGGCGGAGAGCCTCACCGAGTACTTCATCAAGATCGGACGCCTGGATGCCACGGCTCCCCCGCTCGATGGGGCGTGGCCGATTCGCTGAGGAGGGGGCGGACGGCGGCTGCGCGCGAGGCGCGGGTGCGCTGCGAACGACGGCTGCACGTGAGGCGCGGAGGCACTGCGCGGCAGCGCGGGGCGTGGCCGATTCGCTGAGAGAGGGCGCGACGACCTCGACGCTCTGCTCACCTGCCCCGATCGGCCCGCAATTCCGGGCCGAAAGTCAATGTCGGAGGTCACCGATAGCGTTTCGACATGGACGCTTCCGCCCCTCTCGCCGACCGGCCCACGCCGGCGCTGCGGGCGTGCGATGGCGTCCCGTGGCCCTCCGACGACGAACTCGAGGCCGAGGCGGCGTGGGCACGGTGGGCATGGCGGGATGACGACGCGACGGGGGCCGTTCCCGACCTCGCCATCGACGATCTCACGCCTCTCGATCCGCTCTCCGCGGCGGCATCCGACCTCGACGCCATCCTCGGCCAGCTCGAGCTGATCACCACAGAACGCCACCGCCTCGAAGCCGAGGAAGCGCGCCTGATCGCCACCGTGCTGCGCGATGCCGCGGCCGATCCGACTCCGTGGGTCGGACCCGACCCGACGATCGATCTCGCGTGGGATGATCCGCGGGGCCGCACCGTCGCGGCCGTGCGACGCGACCGCGTCGATCTGGCGCAACGCGCCGTCGCCGCCGAGATCGCGGTGCGTCTGCGCCTGTCCGAGCAGACGGTCCGCACGCGCGCTACGCGCGTCGAGGTACTGCAGGAGCGGTGTCCCGCACTGTGGGAGCACTTCGCGGCCGGCACCACGTCAGAGCGCCATGCCATCGAGGCGTCCCGTCTCGCGTCGTCGCTCCCCGACGACGACACGGCCGCCTGGGAGCTCTTCGACGCGGGTCTCGCAGATGCCGCGATCCAGCTCGTGCCGGCGAAATTCGCCGTCACGGCCCGCGCACTCCGCGAGCGTGTGCACGCCGAGTCGCTCGACGTCCGACACCGCCGGGCAGCCCGTGACCGCGGCGTGTGGATGACAGCCGAGCTCGACGGCATGGCATCCCTTTCGGCGCTCATGCCCGCCGACAGGGCGCGCGGCCTCATGTCCCGTCTGGATCGGGCGGCTCGCCACCTGCACGCTGCGCCCGACGAGGAACGCACGCTCGCGCAGCTACGGGCGGACGTGCTCGCCGACCTCGGAGTGGCGGAGCCGGCGGATGCGGCGTCAGCAGAAACGTCACCCCGGACCGGCGCACACGCCCGTGCGTCCCGCCCTGTGTCTTCGGGCGGCTCCCCACCGCCCGTGGATCGAACCGTCACCACGCCCCGTGACGATCCCCCGGCACCCGCTCCCTCTCCTCCACCGCGACGACGTCCGCCGGGCGCGCCCACCGGCCCCACGGTCGTGATCACCGTGCCTGTCCTCACGCTGCTCGGCGCCGACGACGCACCGCCCACTCTCGAGGGGTATGGTCCGATCGATCTCGATACCGCCCGCCGTCTTGCGGGCGAAGCGAGCTCGTGGGTGCGCTTGATGACGCACCCGGTCACGGGAGCGCCGTTGGTCCTCGACCGTCAGATGTACCGCGTGCCCGCCGCTCTGCGCCGCTGGCTCGGCGTCACCTCACCCACCTGCTTCTTCCCGGGGTGCAACCGCTCCGCGCGCGACTGCGACATGGATCACCTCACCGCGTGGGCCGACGGAGGAACAACGGATGCCGAAAATCTCGAACCCGCTTGCGGGCACCATCATCGCCTCCGTCACGAGACCGGCTGGACGCCCGCCCACGATCCGGCGACGGGCGATCTGCGCTGGACCTCGCCGCTCGGCGGCACCTACGACGCGGATCCCCCACCGTTCTGAATCTCGAGACCCGGGCGCAGCTGACTCGGGCACCACCTCCCCGGGCCGCCGCACGCTCACGACACCCCATCCCCCGCGCAGAACCTCCTCAGCTCGCCGCACGCTCCCGACGCCCCGTCGCCCCCGCAGAACCTCCTCAAGCCGCCGCATGCTCACGACACCCCGTCGCCCGTGCAGAACCTCCTCCGCTCGCCGCACGCCTACGATGCCCCATCGCCCCCGCAGAACGTCACCCTCGCAGAAGAAGCTCCAGGATCTCCCGCCCCTCCCGCCAGGCGCCGAGTCCGCTCGACGCGTTGATGTGTCCCCGCGCACCCACGACCCGCAGCTCACTCCCCCACCCCGCCGCAAGGTGTTCCGCTTCCTCGACCGAGCAGTAGGGGTCGTTCGTGCTCGCGACGACCACGCTCGGGCAGTCGAGCGGGCGCGCCCGCACCTGCGCGAAGGTCGGACCGGCCGCCGCGGCGAAGGCGGCGCCAGCGGGATCCGGCGGAGCGACGAGCATCATTCCCCGCACCGGCGATCCGGACGCCCCCGCGAGCCACTGCGTCGCCGCCCAGCATCCGAGACTGTGGCCGATGACGACCACCTCGCCGTGCGCCACCTCCAGCGATCGCACCGCGCGATCCACGGCATCCACCCAGTCATCGTGATCGGGGGCATCCCAGGATTGCGGCTCGATCCGCACGGCGTCCGCGCCCCACTCCTGCTCCCAGCGCGTCTGCCAGTGGCTTTCTTCCGAACCTCCGACACCGGGCACGACGACGAACGCGACCATGAGAACCCACCAATTCACTCGAGCGCCGTCCGTTTCAGCGGCTTGCCTAGGATCCATGCTGATGGAGTCACTCATCCCGTGCACCCCGGACGAGTGCTCCCGAAGAAGACAGGATCGATCACGATGGAATCACTCGACAAGACCGACCGTCGCATCCTCGAGATCCTGCAGGAGGACGGGCGACTGACCGGCGCGGAGATCGGGCGCCGGGTCGGCCTGTCACAGCCTGCCGCGAGCGCGCGCATCCTGCGGCTCGAGCGAGCCGGTGTCGTCGCGGGCTACCGCGCCCTCGTCGATCCTGCAGCCGTCGGACTGGCCATTCACGCGGTCATCCGCCTGCGCACGACGCACGCGCAACTCCCGTCGGCTCGCGAACTCGCCGCACGACTTCCCGAGATCATCTCGGCGCTCCGCGTGACCGGTGAGGACTGCCTCATCTTCGACGTGCACTGCCCCGACGCCGCCCGTCTCGAGAAAGTCGTCGACGCGATCGCACGCTTCGGGCCGGTGACCACGTCGCTCGTGCTGAGCAGCTATCCGCCGCGGCCCCTGCTCCCCCCGTCCACCGCCTGACCGCCCACGAGGCGGCATCGTCCGGCACGGCCGGATGCCAGAATGCTGTCGTGTCCTGTCGCCTCGCCGTCGCCCAGATCGAGGCCGTTCCCGGTGGCGTCCGCGGCAACGTCGCGCGCGTGGTCGACGTGCTGGAGGACGCAGCCGCGGGCGGCGCCGATCTCGCCCTGTTCCCCGAAGCCGTCATCACGGGATACGACGACGGCATCTTCGCCGGAGCCTTGCCGACGATGACCGACACGGAATGGTCGTCACCCCTGCGCGAGGCCGTGAACCGCACCGGCGTCACCGCGGTGGTCAACACCGCGCGGGAACGCGACGGGCTCCGGTTCCTGACGGACGTGCTCTTCCTCCCCGGTCGCGAGCCGATCCCCGCCTACGACAAGCAGCACCTCTACGACACGGAACGGTCGGTCTTCACCCCCGGCGGGCACGGCTTCTCGTTCGCGGTGGGCGACCTCCAGGTGGCGCTCTCGGTCTGCTACGACGCGAACTTCCCGGAGCACGCAGCCGCCGCCGCGAACGCCGGTGCGCACGTCTACCTGAACAGCGGGGCGTACTTCCCGGGCGGGGAGCATCGGCGCGACCTGCACGACGCCGCGCGAGCCCTCGACAACGGCATGTACGTCGCCTTCAGCGGTCTCGTCGGCGCTCCCCACGACTTCATCGGCGGGTCGGGCGTCTTCGACCCCCTCGGGCGGCGGATCGCCTCCGTCCGCGAGGGTGAACGCTTGGCGTTCGCCGATCTCGATCTCGGCGCCGTCACCTCGGCCCGCGAAGGTCAGCGCATGTGGACGCACCGACGTTCCGACCTCGGCCCGCAGCTGCGTCTCGAAGACGCGGCCGCACCCGGAGGTCCGCGCCAAGGGCAGTAACGCTGCCCTCCCCGGCGACGCGCGGCCGCAGCCTCCACGAAAGAGCCCCCCGTCCCGAAGGACGAGGGGCTCTCGACAGGAACCGCTGGGGCTCAACGACCGCCGAAGTTCTTGAAGCGCTGGTTGAACTTCTCGACACGACCGGCCGAGTCCATGATGCGCTGCTTGCCCGTGTAGAAGGGGTGCGAAGCGGACGAGATCTCCACGTCGATGACGGGGTACTCCACGCCGTCGAGCTCGATCGTCTTGTCGCTCGAGACCGTGGAGCGGGTGAGGAACGTGTCGCCCGAGCCGAGGTCGCGGAACACGACGTCCTTGTACGTGGGGTGGATGTCAGTCTTCATGGGAGGTCCTTTGAGAAGTGGTGCCCTGGATTCTGCCAGGACGTCAAAGTCTGCGGCGCCGAAGGCACCAACAGGAGAGTCTACCAGGCCGCGCGACACTCCACGATCGGCGACGTCGTCAGGACGCGCGGGCCGCGTATCGGCCGGCCTCGTGGGTGAGCGCGATGTCGAGGCCGAACGTCGCCGAGAGGGTTTCAGCGGTCAGCGCCTCTGCGAGGGGGCCGGATGCCACGACCTCACCGTCGCGCAGGAGCAGCACGTGCGTGAACCCGGCCGGGATCTCCTCCACGTGGTGTGTCACCATCACCATCGCGGGCGTGGTGGGGGCCTGCGCGTACCCCGACAGCAAGGCGAGCAGCTCTTCGCGGGCCCCGAGGTCGAGGCTCGCGGTCGGCTCGTCGAGGAGCAACAGCTCGGGATCGGTCATCACCGCTCGCGCGATCTGCACGCGCTTCTGCTCGCCGTCGCTGAGCGTGCCGAACGTGCGGTCGGCGAGATGGTCGAGCTTCCACTCGGCGAGCACGCGCAGCGCGCGACGCTCGTCGATGTCGTCGTAGTCTTCGCGCCAACGACCCACGACCGAGTACGCCGCGGTCAGTACGACATCGAGCACCGTCTCCTCCGGGGGAACGCGACGGGCCATCGCCGACGAGGCGAAGCCGATCCGCGGACGCAGCTCGAAGACATCGGTGCGCCCGAGCTGCTCGCCCAGGATCGTGACGATGCCCGCGGTGGGGTGCAGCAGAGTGTCGGCCAGCTGGAGCACGGTCGTCTTGCCCGCACCGTTGGGACCGAGCACGACCCAGCGCTCATCGTCGGCGACGCTCCAGTCGAGATGGGACACGATGTCCCGCGCGTTCCGGCGGACGACGACGTCGGAGAACTCGAGAACCTGGGGCATGGAGCAAGCCTAGCCGCGCCCGGGCGCGGACCACGCGTGACGCGGCGGCGGTGGGGAGAACCGCCGGGATCGTTCCCCGCGACGACGTCGCTACGGCAGGCCGCCGCAGCCGAGGTCACCCTCCCGCGACCTCGGCGTACAGAGCCGCCGTCGTCTGGGCGATCGCGGCCCAGCTGAAGTCGTCGATGGCGCGCTGGCGGCCGGCCTCGCCGTAGGCGCGGGCCGTCTCGGCATCGGTCACCACCTCGGTGAGCACCCGGGCGAGGTCGCCGACGAAATGTTCGGGGTCGACGGGTGTCCCCGTCCCGTCCTGCACCTGCTCGATCGGGACAAGGCGGCCGGTGACGCCGTCCACGACGACCTCCGGGATGCCACCGGTCGCCGTCCCCACGACGGCCGCGCCGCACGCCATCGCCTCGAGGTTGACGATCCCCAGGGGCTCGTAGACCGAGGGGCACACGAAGGTCGTGGCGGCGGTGAGGATCGCGCACAGTTCGCTGCGCGGCAACAGCCGGTCGATCCAGACCACGCCGTCGCGGGTCGCCTGCAGACCGCGCACCAGCTCCTCGACCTCGGCCATGATCTGCGGGGTGTCGGGTGCGCCCGCGCACAGGATCAGTTGCACCTCGGCAGGCAGTCGCTCGGCGGCGCGCAGGAGGTACGGCAGACCCTTCTGCCGGGTGATACGCCCGACGAAGACCACGGACGGTCGCGTCGGGTCGATCCCCTGCGACGCGAGGAACTTCTCGTCCGACACCGGATGCCACGCCTCGGTGTCGATGCCGTTGTAGATCACGCGGACCTTGTCGGGATCGAGAGACGGGTAACTGCGCAGGATGTCGTCGCGCATGCCGGAGCTCACCGCGACGACTGCGGCGGCGCCCTCGTACGCGGTCTTCTCGATGTAGCTCGACACCGCGTAGCCGCCGCCGAGCTGCTCGGCCTTCCACGGGCGCAGCGGTTCGAGGCTGTGGGCGGTCACCACGTGTGGGATGCCGTGCAGGAGCGATGCGAGATGCCCGGCGAAGTTCGCGTACCAGGTGTGCGAGTGCACGACGTCGGCTCCCGCGATGTCGGAGACGATCTCGAGATCGGTCCCGAGCGTCTGGATGGCGCCGTTCGCCGACGCGAGCTCCGCGGGCACGCCGTACGAGGTGGTGTCGGCCTCGTCGCGCGCCGCTCCGAACGCACGGACCTGCACCTCGGCGCCCTCGGCGCGCAGCGCCTTGACGAGCTCGGTGGCGTGAACGCCGGCTCCCCCGTAGATCTCCGGCGGGTACTCCTTGGTCACGATGTCGACACGCATGAGACGAACCGTAGTACAGCGTGCGGCGCGCCGAGAACGTGTTCCCGCAACCCGGCGGGACCCCTAGTGTGGTGCCATGCCTGCAGCGCCGAAGGTCTTCGGAATCATCCTCGCCGGCGGCGAGGGAAAGCGCCTCATGCCTCTCACGGCCGACCGCGCAAAACCCGCCGTCCCGTTCGGCGGCCAGTACCGCCTGATCGATTTCGCCATCTCGAACCTCATCAACTCGGGGCTGCGGCAGCTCGTCGTGCTCACGCAGTACAAGTCGCACAGCCTCGATCGCCACATCTCGCAGACCTGGCGCATGTCGCCCATGCTCGGCGCCTACGTGACGTCCGTTCCCGCGCAGCAGCGCCTGGGCAAGCGGTGGTTCTCCGGCTCGGCCGACGCGATCCTGCAGTCGATGAACCTCATCCGCGACGAGAAGCCCGACATCGTCGTCGTCATCGGCGCCGACCACGTCTACCGCATGGACTTCACGCAGATGCTCGACGCCCACATCGCGTCCGACGCGCGCGCCACCGTCGCCGGCATCCGTCAGCCCATCGCCCTGGCCAACCAGTTCGGCGTGATCGACACCGACCCGACCGATCCCACCCGGATCCGGGAGTTCCTCGAGAAGCCGCAGAGTCCCACCGGTCTCAGCGACGCGCCCCACGAGGTGCTCGCGTCGATGGGCAACTACATCTTCGACGCGGACGCCCTCGTCGAGGCCGTGACGCACGACGGCGAACTGCCGACCTCCGCCCACGACATGGGCGGCGACATCGTGCCGTACTTCGTCAACCGCGGCGAGGCGGCCGTGTACGACTTCCAGCGCAACGACGTGCCGGGGTCGACACCGCGCGACCGGTCCTATTGGCGCGACGTGGGCACGATCGAGTCGTTCTACGACGCCCACATGGATCTGATCTCGACGCTGCCGATCTTCAACCTGTACAACACCGACTGGCCGATCTTCTCGCAGACGTTCAACGCCCCGCCGGCGAAGTTCGTCCGCGACTCGGTGGGCCGTATCGGCAACGCCATCGACTCCATCGTGTCGCTCGGCTCGGTGCTCTCGGGAACGCACCTCGAGCGCAGCGTCGTCGGGCCGTGGGCGCTCGCGGGAGGCGGCTCCACGATCACCGACTCGGTGCTCTTCGACAGCGTGCGCGTGGGCGCGGGCGCCCGCATCCACCGCGCGATCCTCGATAAGAACGTCATTCTCGAACCCGGCGCGACGATCGGTGTCGACCGCGAGCGCGACCTCGCGCGGGGCTTCACGGTCACCGAGACGGGGATCACGGTCGTCGGCAAAGACGTGCACGTGCACGCCTGATCCCGGATGCCGAAGGGGCGGTGACCGCATTGGTCATCGCCCCTTCGGCATCCGCGGGACCTCTCGTCAGTGCATCGTCATGCCGCCGGTGACGTTGATGCCCTGACCGGTCATGTACGACGACAGGTCGCTCGCCAGGAACAGGGTCACCCCGGCGACGTCCTCGGGTGTGCCGGTGCGGCCGAGGGGCACCTGGGAGCGGTCTTCGGCCTCGATGTCGGCCACCGTCAGCCCGCGCAGCTCGGCACCCTCGCGGCGCTCACGGTGCTTCATCCGCGTCTCGATGATGCCCGGGCACACGGCGTTGACACGGATCTGCTCGCGCGCGAGCTCCGTGGCGAGCGACTTGGTGACGCCGAGCACGGCGTGCTTCGACGCGACGTACGCCGTCATACCGCGGTAACCGTTCTTCCCCGCCTGCGATGCGATCAGGATGATGCTGCCCGGCTTTCCCGCGCGGCGGAGTCCGCGGGCGACGTGCTTGGCGACCAGGAAGGAACCCTTGGCGTTGACGTCGAGGTTCAGGTCCCACTGCGCCTCGGTCGTATCGACGCCGAAGGCCATCGTCGACGTTCCCGCGGCGTGGACGAGCACCTCGACCGCACCGAGGTGCCGCTCGATCTCGTCGACGACGCGCTCGATGCCCTGCTCGTCGGTGACGTCGAGGTGGACTCGGGCGCCGTCTCCGTCGCGTTCCAGCGGACCGGGGGCGTACGCGGTGTCGGCGCGCACGACGGCGGCCCCCTCGCGCGCGAACGCGGCCGCGACGCCGTCGCCGATCCCGTTCGCTCCCCCGGTCACCAGGACGACGCGACCTCGGAGCTCGTCGAACATCAGACTCCGACGCGCTCGAAAGCGTCCAGGCTGATGCCGCGCTCGAGGATGAGCGCCGACCACTCGCGCGCGCTGTGCAGGCTGTGGTCGCGGTAGTTGCCGCAGCTGTAGGCGTCGACGCCGGGCACGTCTTCCCAGGTCACGTCCGTGGCGATCGCCCGCAGGCTCTCCGTGATCGCCGAGACGACATCGGCGACCGCCGGCTCGCCCCAGACGATGAGGTGGAAACCGGTGCGGCAGCCGAAGGGCGAGATGTCGATGACCCCGTCGAGGCGGTCGCGCACGAGGCTCGCGAGGAGGTGCTCGATGGTGTGCAGCCCGCCGGTGGGGATCTCGCCCTCGTTAGGCTGGACGAATCGCAGGTCGAAGTTGGAGATCACGTCTCCCCGCGGGCCGGTCTCGGTGCCGATCAGGCGCACGTACGGCGCGCGAACAGCGGTGTGGTCCAGGGTGAAGCTCTCGACATCGGCCATGGGGGGGTTCCTTTCTTCGGGGCGGTGGCGTCAGCGTCCGGCGACGGCGACGCGATCGAGGGGGGCGGCCCAGTCCTCGACCGCGGCCAGGGCGGCGGCGAGGGCGGCGGGCTCGACGAGCGGACCGAGCGCGTGCGCGCTGGAGTGCGGGGACAGGGCCGTCTCGGCGATGATCTCACGAGCCGAGACCCGGTCGGGTGGGATGCCGAGATCTGCGAGGCACCGCGGGAGTCCGAGCTCGGCGTAGACGGGGGCGTAGGCGTCCAGTTCGGCGAACCGCTTCTCCGCGGCGAGCTGGACCAGGATGCCGTACGCCACCTTCACGCCGTGCAGGTCGGCCACCGTCTCCGGGAGCGCGCTCAAGCCGTCCGACACCGGGTGGGCGAGCGTGGCGCTCCCAGACGTTCCGCCGAACCCGCCGACGATGCCGGCTGTGGCGACACCGGCGTCCGCGACCCGACGGGCCGCCTCCGACCGTCGCCCCGCCCGCAGGTCGGCGACGGCGACCGCCGCGTGCTCGATCACGGCGTCACGGCACGCCTTCGCCTGGGCGAATCCCAGTTCGGTCAGGAGCGACGGTGCGGCGGTCTCGAATGCCGCACGCGTCTCGACCCACTTCGCCAGCGTGTCGGCGACACCCGACACGAAATAGTCGACCGGCCCGCTCAACAGCAGGTCTGGTTCCAGGGCGATCGATCGGGTGGTCCGCTCCCATACGGTGTGGCCGAGGTGGCGGTGGTCGTCGTCGTAGAAGACGCTCAGCGGAGACCATGCCGCGCAGGTGCTCGCGAGCGTCGGTACGAGGTGTACCGGGAGCCCCGCGGCGGCGCCGAGCGCCTTGGCCGTGTCGAGGACCTTGCCACCGCCGACGCCGATCACGGCGTCGGCCCGCTCGACCGTCGCGCGCGCGCGGAGCCGCTCCACCTCGCCCGGCGAGCACTCCCCGCCGAACCCCACCTCGACGGCGTCACCGGGAAGGCCGTCGAGCATCGATCCTGCAGCGGCCCGTGCGCGGCGGCCCGAGACGACGAGCGGTCGGGCGGCCCCATCGGCGACGACGCCCTCGAGCAGCGTCCCGACGGCGCCGTCGCCGTGGACGACGACCTGGGGAGCGGGACGCAGACGGACGGCGTTCACGAAACCCCTCCCAACCGGGCGACCGCTCGACGCAGCACGTCCTCGTCCTGCACGAGCCCGATGCGCACGAAGCCGGCCCCGCGCGAGCCGAACCCGCTGCCGGGAGCCAGGGCGACACCGTGATCGAGGAGCGCGCGACGCACGAGCGCGACGTCGTCGCCCCCACCGGGGATGCGCGCCCAGACGAAGAAGGCGCCCTCCGGTGCGGCGACCTCCCAGCCGAGCGCCCGCAGTCCCCCGACCACCGCGTCACGGCGGCGTCGATACAGCTCGACGAGCTCCGCCGCGGCCGCCTGGGAGCCGTCCAGCGCGGCGGCCGCCGCGTCGTGGGTGGCACCGAAGATCGTGCTGAAAGCCTCGGCCTGGTACGCCCGCATAGCGGCGATCGCGGCGACGTCGCCGACCGCGTAGCCGAACCGCCATCCCGCCATGTTGTAGGTCTTCGAGAGGGTCGAGATCTCGACGGTGGTCTCGCGCGAACCGGCCACCGTGAGCGCCGAGAGCGGGCGGCCCCCCTCGAATCCCAGGGACGAATAGGCGAAGTCGTGCACGAAGAGCGCACCGGTGTCGTGGGCGAAGCCGACGGCTTCGCCCAGGGTCTCGGGACGGGCGACGGCCCCGGTCGGATTGTGCGGGTAGTTGAGCAGGAGCACCGCCGCCTCGGCGCGATCGTCCGCCGTGAGCGCCGACCACTCCGGCTGGTGCCCTCTCTCGGCGTCGAGGGGCAGGTCGACCACGCGGGCGCCGGCCAGAGCGGCGAGCGAGCGGTAGGCCGGGTACCCGGGATCGGGGACGACGACCGCGGAACCCGGATCGGCGATCGCCAGCACGGAGGCCACGAGCGCCTCGTGCGATCCGTGGAACACGGCGACCTCGGCATCCGGGTCGATCTCGACGCCGTGGTCCTCCCGATACCTCCTCGCGATGGCGGACGTGAGCGCAGGCCGGCCGGCGAACCCCGGGTAGCCGTGGTTTCGACCATCCGCGACCGCGTCCTGCATGGCCGCGACGATGTGCGCGGGGGTCGGTCGGTCGGGGCTTCCCTTGGACAGGTCGATGACGTCGACGCCGGAGGCACGGGCCGCCGCGATCGCGGCATCCATCCCGCTGAAGAAGTTGCCGGGGAGCAGGCTCAGCCGGGCGGCCCCGCGACGCGCGCGCACGCTCATCGGCGCCGCACCCGCCGGGCGAGGCCGGTGCCGACCGCCTGGATGACCTGCACGATCACGATCAGGCTCAGAACGGTGACGAGCATGGCGAAACCGTCGAAGCGCTGGTACCCGTACGAGATCGCGAGGTCTCCGATCCCGCCGCCGCCGACGACGCCGGCCATCGCGGACGCGTCGATGAGGCCGATCGTGGCCGTCGTGAGGGCGAGGATGAGCGAACCGCGGGCCTCGGGCAGCAGGAACCGCACGAAGATCTGCCAGGGGGTGGCTCCCATGGAACGGGCCGCCTCGACGATGCCCGAGGGCACCTCGAGCAGCGAGTTCTCGACGAGACGGCCGATGTATGGCGCGATCATGACCGTCAGCGGCACGATCGCCGCGGCCGGGCCGATCGAGGTCCCGACCACGAAGCGGGTGAACGGCACGATCGCGACGAGCAGGATGATGAAGGGCAGCGAGCGGATGACGTTGACCACCGTCGTGAGCACGACGGACACGACGCGATTGGGCAGGATGCCGCCGGGCCGCGTGACGACGAGGGCGGTGCCGATCAGCAGGCCCAGGATCGAGCCGAGGAACAGCGCGACACCGACCATGTAGAAGGTGACACCGAGTTCGCGCAGGAACTGGTCTCCGGTGATGAGGGTGAAGTCGCTCACGCCCGCCCCACCTCCCGCACGTCGACCACGTGTTCGGCGAGGTAGGCGCGCGCGGCGGCGAGTCGGTCCGGCGGACCGTCGACCTGGATGACGAGCTGACCCACCGTGTGCTCCTGGATCTGTGTCATGTCGGCGTGCAGGATGTTCACCTCGACCCCGATGCGGGCGATGAGCGTGGAGATGAGCGGCTGCGTCACCTCGTCGTCGACGAGCGACAGGCGCCACACCTCCCCCGTGCCCAGCTGTGCGCGGACGGCAGCCGGGATGTCGACGGGGATGATCGTGCTCACGAATGACGCGGCCACCTCGCTCTGCGGGCGGACGAACACGTCGAGCACGTCGCCGTGTTCGACGACACGACCTGCCGCCATGACCGCGACCTCGTCGCACAGGTCTTTGATGACGTCCATCTCGTGGGTGACGAGCACGATCGTCGTCCGGTACTCGCGATTGATGCGTCGCAGGAGCGCGATGATCTGAGCCGTGGTGCTCGGGTCGAGGGCGCTCGTCGCCTCGTCGCAGAGCAGCACCGGCGGGTTGCGCACGATCGCGCGCGCGATGCCCACACGCTGCTTCTGCCCACCGGAGAGTTCCGCGGGGTGGTTTCCCGACTTCTCGGAGAGCCCCACGAAGTCCAGCGCCTCCGCGGCGCGGGAGCGGGCCTCGGCGCGGCCCACGCCGTCCAGCCGCAGCGGCATCGCCACGTTGTCGAGCACGGTGATCGTCTCGAGCAGCTGGAACTGCTGGAAGATCATGCCCGTGCGCTTCTGCGCGGCGCGCAGACCTCGCGTGTCCAGCGCGGCCAGGTCGACACCGTCCAGCAGGACGCGCCCCTCGGTCGGGCGTTCGAGGCCGTTCAGCAGGCGGATGAGCGTGCTCTTTCCCGCACCACTGTGACCGATGACCCCGAAGATGCGGCCCCGGGCGACCTCGAGGTCGACGCCGTCGAGCGCGGTGGTCGTCCCGGCGCGCGACCGGAAGCTCTTGCCCACGCCCTCGAGGCGGACGACCGTGTCGCCCGCCTCGGAGGGTACGTCGTTCGAGGAACTCACCGCTCGAGCGCGGTGGGCAGGTGGTAGCCCTCGTACTGCGAGTTGGACGCGATGTACTCGGCGAAGGCGTCGGACTCGTACGCCTCCTTGATCGCCTGCGCCCACGGGGTGTCGACGTTGGCGGCGTCGACGGCGACGACCACCGAGAAGTCGTCGGTCAGGTCCTCCAGCGCCAGGGCGTCGGCGAGCTTCAGCCCGCCCGACACCACGAAGTTGCCCTGGATCACGCTGTAGTCGACGTCCGGCAGCGAAGCGACCTGCTGCGCGTTCTCGATCGGCACGATCTGCAGGTTGTGCGGGTTCCCCGTGATGTCGGCGGGCGACGCGGTCGCAGGATCGATGTCGTCGGAGAGCTCGAGCCATCCCTCTTTCTCGAGGACGCGGAAGGCGCGGTACATGTTCGATGACTGGTTGGGCACGGCGACCGTCGCTCCGTCGGCGACGTCGAGCGTCTTCGACTTGCCGCCGAAGAGCGCCATCGGCGGCCCGGGCACCTGCACGAGCGCGACGTTGTCGAGACCCTCCTGCTCGTTCACGGAAGCCATGTACACGGGGTGCTGCATGATGTTCGCGTCGATCTCGCCGTCCTTCAGCGCAACGTTCACGACGATGCCGTCGGTGAATTCGACCGACTCCGCGGAGAAGCCCTCCTCCTCGAGGATCGGCAGAATGCCCTGCTCGAACTGCTCACGGTAGGGGCCGGGGTTGAACCCGATCTTCAGCGAGGTCTTGTCGGTGGCGGGCTCCGACGACGACGCGGTGGCACCGCATCCGGCGGCGGAGACGGCGATCGTCGCGAGCGCCGCGACGGCGAGGAGCTTCTTCAATGCAGGCATGGGAGTCCTTCTCGGCGAGGGTGACGGCGCGACGGGTGCTGCGAATGCGCCTCGCCGAGCCTAGGGCGGGCCTCGACGGCAGCCCGCCGAGTGTTACGCCGTGAGACGTTTCATATCCACCCGTGTCCGCAGTCTGGGGGTTCGCTCGCCCTGCCTTTAGGCTTCGCGGCGCTCCCCCGCGCTGACATCTGTCGGCCCTCGGCACCGGTGGGGTGCCGCGAGCGCGCTATCGTCGAGCGCGTGTCTGCGCCCGCTCGTTTCCTCGTCGTCCTCGACGCCGACTCCACCCTGATCCGCAACGAGGTCATCGAACTCCTCGCCGACGAGGCGGGCCGCGGCGCCGAGGTCGCCGCGGCGACCGAGGCAGCCATGCGGGGCGAGGTGGACTTCGCCACCAGCCTCCGCTCGCGGGTGCGGGCCCTCGCCGGGGTTCCGACAGAGGCTTTCGCCCGAGCCATCGCGCGGATCGAGCCGACCCCTGGCGTGCGTGAACTGATCGACGCCGTGCACGAGCGCGGAGGAGCCGTGGGCGTCGTCTCAGGCGGCTTCCACGAGGTGCTCGACACCGTCGCTCCCGACCTCGGTGTCGACGTCTGGCGGGCCAACCGCCTCGTGACCGCCGACGGTGTCCTCACCGGCGAGGTCGACGGTGGCATCGTGGATGCCACGGCCAAGGCCGACACGCTCCGCTCCTGGGCCGCGGAGCGCGGCGTGCCCCTCCCGCTCACGTTCGCGATCGGCGACGGCGCCAACGACCTCGAGATGATGGCCGTCGCCGGCCTCGGACTCGCGTTCAACGCCAAGCCCGCGGTCCGCGCGCGCGCGGACCTCGTCATCGGCGAGGTGGACCTGTCGCAGGTCGTCGCGCTGCTGCCCCGGTGAGGGACGCGCGCTGAGCGTCCACCGCGTGCCGCGAGGCGGCGCGCCTGACCGTCAGTCGGTCAGTGCCCCATCCCCAGGCCGCCGTCGAGCGGGATGACCGCCCCCGAGATGTACGCCGCATCATCGCCGGCGAGCCAGGTGACGACACCGGCCACCTCGTCGGCCGACGCGAACCGGCCCGCGGGGATGTTCTTCTTGTACTCGGCCTGTGTGTCCGCGGGAAGTGCGGCGGTCATGTCGGTCTCGATGAAGCCGGGAGCGACGACGTTGGCCGTGATTCCCCGGCCGCCGAGCTCGCGCGTGAGAGACCGCGCGAACCCGACCAGCGCGCTCTTGGACGCGGCGTAGTTGATCTGCCCGGCCGAACCGTAGAGACCCACCACGCTCGAGATCAGGATGACACGGCCCCAGCGCGCTTTGAGCATGCCCTTGGACGCGCGCTTGACGACCCGGAACGCGCCGCCGAGATTGGTGTTCACCACGCTGTCGAAGTCCTCCTCCGTCATACGCAGCAGCAGGGTGTCCTTGGTCACGCCCGCGTTGGCGACCACGACGGCGATCGGACCGAGCTCGGCCTCGACCTGGGTGAAGGCGGCGTCGACGGCCGCCGCGTCGGTCACATCCGCGCGCACGGTCAGGGTCCCCTGCGGTCCCTCGCCCGAACGGGCGGTGACGGCGACTCTCCACCCCTCGGCCACGAACCGCTCGGCGATGGCGCGGCCGATTCCCCGGTTTCCTCCGGTGACGACGACGACGCGGTCCTGCGACATATGAACTCCTGCGGTACGGGGCGGGGAGGGAACCGGCCCAGCCTATCTGCGACCACGCCCAACGCCCGCCCGCCGCACGGCCCGGAGGTTTGACACGACCGGCGCGGCGCTGGAACGCTGGAACGGAGCGCGCAGGAGCGCGCACAGAGAGGGACCGTCGTGAGCGACAACCGCACCCCAGACCCCCACGCCGACGAGACGGCGCAGACGCCCGACACCTCCGAGCCGTCCGTCCCCGCCGCGTCCGCGGACGCCGGAGGGACGACCCCGCCGCCCCCGCCCGGCTACGCCGCCCCCGCCGCCGACGTCGCGCCCGCGTACGGGGCGACGCCGTACGGTGCGCAGGGATACCCCGCGCCCGCCTACGGCACGGCCGCCTACGGCACCCAGGGATACTCCGGTTACGGGACGCAGGGCTACGGCACGTCCGCGGCCGCCGCACGCACGAACGTGCTGGCGATCGTGTCGCTCGTGGCATCCGTCTCGGGCTTCATCATCCTGCCCTTCGTCGGCCCCCTCGTCGGCGTGATCACCGGTCACATCGGTCTCGCGCAGATCAAGCGCAGCGGCGAGAAGGGACGCGGAATGGCGCTCGCCGGCGTCATCATCGGATGGGTGAGCCTGGCGTTCATCCTCATCTTCATCGCGATCATAGTCATCAGCATCATCGCGGTGGGCGCGGGCGGCTCGAGCTACCGCTACTGAACGGTCCGCACCCCGCGCGAACGGGCGTACCCTGGGGAGACCGTGAAGACATCGCAGCGCGCCCAGTCAGCGACGTCTCTCCCGCAGGCTCCGCGGGAAGACGCCGGCTCCCGTTTCACCAAGTACATGGTGATGATGGGGATCCGTATCGCGTGCTTCGTGCTCATGGCGGTCGTGCAGCCGTACGGATGGTACACGTTCGTCTTCGCGGCCGGGGCGATCTTCTTGCCCTACCTCGCGGTGATCGTGGCCAACGTCGGCGCTGACGCACAGCCGACGACGGCCGAGGCCCCGGAACGCTCGATCGAGGCCCGTCCGGCTCCGGCCCCGGCGGCCGAGACCGCTGCTCCGCCCGTCATCCGTATCGCCGAGACGCCGCGACTCGACGCCCCTCGCGACGATCGATCGTGACGGTCGAGGCCGCGGAGTGCTCGCGCGCCGGATGCCGTGACACCGCCGTCTGGGCGATCCGGTGGCGCAACCCCCGCATCCACGCGGCGGACCGCCGCAAGACCTGGGTGGCCTGCGACACGCACGTCGCGTATCTGCGCGAGTTCTTGAGCGCCCGAGACTTCCCCGTCGATGTCCGGGCTCTCGCGGGGGATGCGTCATGAGCGCACGAGAGATGCCCACCGCCGTGCGGTGGACGATGTACGTGGGCATCGCGATCCTGTTCGCGATCGCGTGCGCATTCCTGTCGAACTGGCAGTTCTCCCGCAACGCCGAGCGCAGTGAGCAGCTGCAACTCGTCGCCGACAACTACGACGCCCCTCCCGTCGCCCTGGGCGACCTCCTCGCGCCGGGAGCCGAGCTGACGCCCTCCGACGAATGGCGCCCGGTGCGTCTGCAGGGGCGCTACCTCGCCGACGAGCAGGTGCTCGTCCGCAACCGCGCGCACGGAGGCTCGGCGGCGTACGAGCAGCTCGTGCCCTTCCGTCTCGACGACGGCCGCACCTTCCTCGTCGACCGCGGGTGGCTCGCTCCGGGCAGCAGACAGTCCCTCCCCGATGAGATCCCCGCCCCGCCCGCCGGCGACGTGACGGTCGAGGTGCGCCTGCGTCCGGAGGAGGCGGCCCCGACCTCGGGGCGCACGGCCGAAGCGGGCCAGGTGCCCACGATCAACCTCGGACTGGTCGCCGAGCAGACCGGGCCGATCGAACAGGGCGCGTACGGACTGCTCATGTCGGAGACTCCCGCTCCGGCCGTCGCCCCCACGCCGGTCGACCCGCCCAGCAACGACCCCGGCCCGTACCTGTCGTACGCGATCCAGTGGATCCTCTTCGCCCTGATGGGGTTCGGCTTCATCACGTACGTGATCGTGAGCGAACGCAAGCTACGACGCGAAGACGCCCACGACGTCGACGGCGAAGACGTCGCGCCGGCCCCCGCGCCGAAGGCCCGTACCGTCGACGATCGACGCCGCGCCGACCCCGTCGCTCTCCACCGCGCACGCAAGCGCCCCCGGGACCGCGACGCCGACGACGAAGACGCGCTCCTCGACGCGCACTGATCGCGCGCGGCCGGAGCGCCGGTACCCGGGGCCGGATCAGGCCAGGGTCACGAGGTCGGCGTAGTCGCGACCCCAGATGTCTTCGACGCCGTCGGGCAGGATGAGCACGCGCTCGGGGTTCAGCGCCTCGACCGCTCCCTCGTCGTGCGAGACGAGCACGACCGCTCCCTCGTAGTGCGAGAGGGCGCCCAGGATCTCCTCGCGCGAGGCGGGGTCGAGGTTGTTCGTGGGCTCGTCGAGCAGCAGCATGTTCGCCGACGACACCACGAGAGTCGCGAGCGAGAGACGCGTCTTCTCGCCGCCCGAGAGGACTCCCGCGGGCTTGAGCACGTCGTCGCCGACGAACAGGAACGACCCCAGCACCTTCCGCGCCTCGGTCGCCGTGATGTGCGGGGCCGACGACATCATGTTCTCGAGCACCGAGCGGTTGACGTCGAGGTTCTCGTGCTCCTGCGCGTAGTAGCCGATCTTGAGGCCGTGTCCGGGCTCGAGCTGGCCCGTGTCGGGCTGGTCGACACCCGCGAGGATGCGCAGCAACGTCGTTTTACCCGCACCGTTGAGCCCCAGGATGACGACGCGCGAGCCGCGGTCGATCGCGAGGTCGACGTCGGTGAAGATCTCCAGCGACCCGTACGACTTCGAAAGGCCCGAGGCCATGAGGGGCGTCTTACCGCAGGGCGCGGGCTTCGGGAACCGGAGCTTCGCGACCCGCTCGTCCTGACGCACCTCGTCGAGACCCGACAGCATCTTCTCGGCGCGCGCGACCATCTGATGCGCCGCGGCGGCCTTGGATGCCTTCGCTCCGAAGCGCGCAGCCTGCAGCTGCAGGGCCGTGGCCTTCTTCTCGACGTTGGCGCGCTCCTTCTTGCGGCGCTCCTCGTCGGCCACCCGCTGGCGCAGGTAGTTCTTCCAGTTCATGTTGTAGACGTCGATGACCTGGCGATTGGCATCCAGGTAGAAGACGCGGTTCACCGTCTCGCCGACGAGCTCCACGTCGTGGGAGATGACGATGAGACCGCCCTTGTATCCCTTGAGGAACTCGCGCAGCCACACGACGCTGTCGGCGTCGAGGTGGTTGGTCGGCTCGTCGAGGATCATCGTCTGCGCGTCGGAGAACAGGATGCGCGCGAGTTCGATGCGTCGGCGCTGACCACCGGACAGCGTCTTGAGCGGCTGATCGAGGATGCGGTCGGGAAGCGAGAGGTTGTGGGCGATGGATGCCGCCTCGGCCTCGGCCGCGTATCCCCCCGCGGCTTCGAACTGCTCGGTGAGCCGGGCGTACTTCTTCATCGCCTTGGCCGCGACCGCGGGATCGTCGTCGCCCATGGCCATCGAGGCCTCGTGCATGCCGAGGGCGAGGGACCCCAGCCCGCGGGCATCGAGGATGCGCGTGCGCGCGAGCATCTCGGGGTCGCCCGAGCGCGGGTCCTGCGGGAGGTAGCCGAGCTCGCCGGAACGGTCGACACCACCGTTGGAGGGCAGCAGGTCACCGGCGAGCACCTTGGTCAGGGTGGTCTTGCCCGCACCGTTGCGTCCGACCAGGCCGATCTTGTCGCCGTCGGAGACGCGGAACGACACGTCTGACATGAGCACACGGGCGCCCACGCGGATCTCGAGGTCGTGCACGGCAAGCACAGCGGACGTCCGTTCGTCGGGGATGGGGAGGTCGGGCCGAAAGGCCAGCCATCCAGTATACGGCGACGGACGAGAGCTCCACCGACAGCATTCGTCCGCCGACGAGGACGGACCGCCCGGCGATAGCTCGGCGTCGAGAGGAATGCCGGGCGGCGCCGCATCCGGGTTTGCACTCGCCCCCGCGGGCTGACCTAAACTAAGCTAATCCTTACCTAACACGCAGGAGGCTCTTCGTGTCCCGATTCCGCGCGCTGGCGGCCCTCGCCGTCGGCTCCGCCCTCGTCCTCACCGGCTGCGCCGGCACCTCCGCCGATGCCGGCTCGTCGGAGGCATCCTCGACGGCGGACGGCTCGTTCCCCGTGACCATCGAGAACGTCTTCGGTGAGACCACCATCGAGGCCAAGCCCGAGCGGGTCGTCACCGTGGACTGGGGCAACCAGGATGTCGCCCTGGCGCTGGGCGTCGTCCCGGTCGCCATGCCCAAGGTGACCTACGGCGACGAGGACGGCGACGGCCTCCTCCCCTGGACGAAGGACAAGCTCGCCGAGCTCGGAGCTGAGACGCCCGTGCTCATGGACGAGACGAACGGCTACGACTACGAAGCGATCGCCGATGCGCAGCCCGACGTGATCCTCGCCGCCTACTCGGGCATGACGCAGGAGCAGTACGACACGCTCAGCAAGATCGCGCCGGTCGTGACCTTCCAGGGCGTCGCGTGGGGCACCACCTGGCAGGAGATGACCGTCCTCGACGGCACGGCGCTGGGTCTGAAGGACGAGGCCGAGCAGATCGTCGCCGACAAGGAGCAGCACATCACCGAGGAGGCGGCGAAGTACCCCGCCATCGCGGGCAAGAAGTCGCTGCTCACGTACTTCGACCCGACCAACCTGTCGACGCTCGGGTTCTACAACACCCTCGACCCGCGCATGGGCTACCTGGAAGAGCTCGGCCTCGCCCCGTCCTCGTACGTCGCATCGGAGTCCGCGTCCTCGGACACCTTCTGGTTCACCCCCAGCACCGAGCAGATCGAGAACTTCAGCGACGTCGAGCTCATGGTCGCCTACGGCAGCGACGGAATGATCGCCGCCATGCAGGCCGACCCGTTGCTGTCGAAGGTCCCGGCCGTGGCCGACGGCGCCATCGCGGTGATCGAGAGCGGCTCGACGCTCTCGTCCGCCATCACCCCCACCCCCCTCAACATCGGCACGAGCTACGGCGACGAGTACATCGCCCTCGTCGGCGCCGCCGCCGAGAAGGCCGCGTCCTGATGCGGATCGTCACCCCGTCGGGGCGATGACCGCTCTCGCCCCGGCCCCCACCGCCCCCGGCGACGCATGCCCGCGTCGTTGGGGGCGGCGGCGTGCCGTCGGTGTCGCGGTGCTCGTCCTGATCCTCGTCGTCGCGGCGATCCTGTCGGTGACCTTCGGCGCCCGCGACGTGACGGCGGCGGATGTGTGGGCCGGACTCACGGGTTCGACCGACACCGCCTCGGCGGCCGCCGTCGCCAAACGCGTTCCCCGCACTCTCCTCGCGATCCTCGTCGGCGCAGCGCTCGCCGTCTCCGGCGCCGTCCTGCAGGGGGCGACGCGCAATCCTCTCGCCGACCCGCAGATCCTCGGCATCAACGGCGGCGCCGGCCTGGCGATCGTCGTCGGCATCGCCTTCTTCGGACTCGGCTCGGCCACCGGCTACATCTGGGTCGGCATGATCGGCGCGGCCGGGGCCGCGGTCATGGTCTATGCGATCGGCTCCCTCGGTCGGGGCGGGGCGACGCCGTTGCGTCTCGCCCTCGCCGGCGCGGTGAGCGCGGTGGCCTTCAGCTCGCTCACCAGCGCGATACTCCTCCCCCGCATCAACGCGATGAACGACTTCCGGTTCTGGCAGATCGGCGGCGTCGGCGGTGCGACCACCGAGACGATCCTCCAGGTCCTGCCCTTCCTCCTGGCCGGACTCGTCATCTGCCTCGCGAGCGCGTCCACGTTGAACACCCTCGCCCTCGGCGACGAACTCGCCGTCGGGCTCGGCGCGCGCGTGCGCACCGCGCGACTCATCTCCACGGCCGGCGCCGTGATCCTGTGCGGTTCCGCGACGGCCGTCGCCGGTCCCATCGGCTTCGTCGGACTCGTCATCCCCCACATGATCCGCCTCGTGGTCGGCGTCGACCACCGTTGGCTCCTCCCCGTCTCCGCACTCGGCGGCGCCGTCCTCCTCACCCTCGGTGACGTGGTGGGCCGCGTGGTCGCCCGCCCCGCCGAGATCGAAGTGGGCATCGTGACCGCACTGGTCGGGGCGCCCTTCTTCATCGCGTTGGTGCGTCGGCAGAGGATGCGGGCACTGTGACCGCCGTCCTCTCCGCCCCCGCGTCGACGGCGCTGACACTCGTCGTCGCCGGACGACACCGTCGCCGTCGGCGATGGGCGCTCGTCACCGGCATCCTCGCCCTGCTCGTGATCGTGTCCTTCGCCCTGTCTCTGATGCTCGGCCAGACCTTCTACTCCCCGGCCGATGTGTGGGGGGTGCTCACCGGCCGACGCGTCGCGGGGGCCTCGTTCACCGTCGGAGAGCTGCGGCTTCCCCGCGCGACGACGGCACTGTTCACCGGCCTGTGCTTCGGGATGGGCGGCGTCGTCTTCCAGTCGATGCTGCGCAACGCCCTCGCGAGCCCCGACGTGATCGGCATCAACACCGGCGCGAGCGCCGCGGCCGTGATCGGCATCGTGGTCCTCGGTCTCGGCGAGACGGCGGTGTCGTTCCTCGCGATGGCCGCCGCCCTCGCCGCCGCGCTCGCGATCTACCTCCTCGCCTACCGCAACGGCGGCTCGGGCGCGCGGCTGATCCTCGTCGGCATCGGCGTGGCGGCGATGTGCCAGGCCGTGGTGTCGTACGTGATCGCGCGGGCCGCGGAGTACGACCTCCCCGCGGCGATGCGATGGATCACCGGCAACCTCAACGACGCCACCTGGGACCGGGCACTGCCCGTCGCCGGTGCGGTCATCGTGCTCGGCCCCGTCCTGCTCGTTCTGTCCGGCCGTCTCGAGATCCTGCGCATGGGCGACGACACGGCAGCTGCCGTGGGCCTGCCCGTCGAACGCAGCCGGGTGCTGCTCATCGTGGCGGCGGTCGGACTGCTGGCCTTCGGCACGGCCGCGGCGGGTCCCATCGCTTTCGTCTCGTTCCTCGCCGGGCCGATCGCCGTCCGTCTTCTCGGACCGGTCGGTTCGCCGATCCTGCCCGCGGGACTCGTCGGAGCGCTCCTGGTTCTCGTAGCCGACTTCTGCGCCCAATACGCGTTCGGCACGCGCCTTCCCGTGGGCGTCATCACCGGCGTGCTCGGCGCGCCGTATCTCATCTACCTGCTCCTGCGCAGCAGCCGATCCGGAGGAACGTCCCTATGACCGTCGAGCGCGCCCTGATCGCCGAAGGTGTCACCCTCGGCTACGGAGACCGCACCATCGTCGAGTCGCTCGACCTCGCTCTCCCCCCGGGCCGGGTCACGACCATCGTCGGCGCGAATGCGTGCGGCAAGTCCACGCTGCTGAAGGCGATGGCGCGCCTGCTGCCCCCCGCGGCCGGGCACGTGCTGCTGGACGGCAAGGCGATCCACCGAATGCCCACGAAGCAGGTCGCGCGCGTTCTCGGTCTTCTTCCGCAGTCACCGCTCGCACCCGACGGCATCGCCGTCTCCGACCTCGTCAGCCGAGGTCGCCACCCCCACCAGGGCGCGCTGTCGCGGTGGACCAGCGCCGACGATGCGGCGGTGGCGCGCGCTCTCGAGGCGACCGACACGGCGCACCTCGCCGACCGCCCGGTCGACGAGCTGAGCGGCGGCCAGCGGCAGCGCGTCTGGATCGCGATGGCGCTCGCACAGGAGACCGATCTGCTGCTCCTGGACGAACCGACGACCTTCCTCGACATCAGCCACCAGATCGACGTCCTCGACCTGTTGACCGATCTCAACCGCGACCGTGGCACGACCGTGGCCATGGTGCTGCACGACCTGAATCTCGCCGCGCGCTACGCCGATCACCTGGTGGCGATGGCGGGCGGCCGCATCATCGCCGCCGGCGATCCGGGGGACGTCCTCACCGAGGCGACCGTGAGAGAGGTGTTCGGCCTCGACAGCCGCGTCGTGCCCGACCCGCTGACGGGTCGCCCGATGGTGATCCCGATCGGTCGCCACCACACCGTGACCGAGCCGGAACAGGCGGCCGGCTGAGGGCGCCCTCATCCAGACCTGATCGGCCGGGACGGGAAGGCCTCAGGCCGAACGCTCCATCTGGCCCTCGCGCCAGTAACCCATGAAGGCGACCCGCTTGCGATCGACACCGCATCCCTGCACGAGCATCCGGCGCAGGGTCTTCACGGCGGTCGACTCACCCGCGATCCAGGCGTAGAACTCCCCCTCGCCGTCGTCGGGGCTGTCCCAGAGCAGTTCCTTCTCGAGGTCGATCTCCTCGAGCTCCTGGGGCCGCGGGGCGGCCGCACGGGCGAGCACGTCGGCGGACTCCCGCGTCCACGTCTCGACCGCCTCGATGAGTGCCTCGCCGTGAGAGCGCTCGTCCCGGGCCAGCCAGGTCACGCGCGCGGTGCCCGCCGCCAGGGGAAGGGCGTCGTCGACGGTCGGCACCTCGATGAACGCGTCGACGTCGATCCCCGGTTCGAGCCCCTCGAGGACCGCGCAGATCGCCGGGGCTGCGGTCTCGTCTCCCGCGAGCAGCAGACGCCGCGCGGTTCCCGGGTGGAAGTCGATACCCTGGGCCGACTCGGGGCTGCGCGCATCGGGGCCCACGACGAGGATGCTCTCGCCCACCGTCGCCACCTCCGCCCACGCACCCGCCGGACCGGCATCGTGGTGCAGCACGAAGTCGACGTCGAGTTCGCGCGCGTCGGGGTCGATCCGCCGCACGGTGTAGGTGCGGAACGGCATGCGCTCGTCTTCCGGCAGATCGCGCCAGCGCGTGTACCACTCGCCGTTGTCGATCGCCGCGGGGTCGTCCTGACCGATGTCGCACAGTCGGCCGTCCGGACCGGGGAGCACGATCTTGATCCGCTGGTCGCGTCGGTCGGTGCCGAACACGTCGAAGTCCGGGGAGGTGAACGTGATGCGCGCGAAGTGCGGGGAGATCCGCCGCGCCTCCTTCACCACGGCGACGTACGGGCGGTAGGCGGGACGCGTGGCGGTCGTGGTCACCCGATAAGGATACCCTTACCTATTCCGGGATGCCAGGCGCCCGGCATCCGATTCCTCGGTCTCGAAGGACCGGGCGGCGCTGCGCCTCGCGCTCAGTCGTCCCGCGCGAACCGGCCGATGCGTTCGATCGCGTCCCGCAGCACCTCCGGGGCACACCCGACGTTGATCCGAACGTGTCCCTCCCCCTCCGCACCGAACAGCGGGCCGTGATGCAGCGCCACCTTGGCTTCTCGTCGGATCACCGGCGCCGGGTTGTCTCCCCAGCCGTAGGCGGACACGTCGACCCAGGCCAGGAACCCCGCCTCGGGCACGCGGTACCGGGCGCGTGGGAGGTGTTCGGCGAGGAGGTCCGCCAGCAGGCGGCGGTTGTCGTCGAGGGCGACGAGCAGACCATTCAGCCAGGCGTCGCTCTCGGCGGCGAAGGCCGCGCGGTTGGCCATCACCCCGAACAGTCCGGCGCGCCACTCCACTTCCCACGGCAGGGCGCGCACAACGTCGGCGGTCTCCTCGGAGCCCGTCACGATCACCGCGCACTTCAGCCCCGCGAGATTGTATGTCTTGCTCGCGCTCGTGACGGTGTAGCCGACCGCAGCCGCCTCGGGCGCCGCATCCAGGAACGGCGTGAACACCGCTGGAGCGTGAGTGAGAGGCGCGTGGATCTCGTCGCTGACGACGGTCGCACCGTGGCGGTGCGCGAGGCGGGCCAGCGCCGCGAGCGATTCGCGGGTGTGGACCGTACCGGTGGGGTTGTGCGGATTGCACAGCAGTACCGACCGCGCCCCTCCTGCCAGCGCGCGTTCGATTCCCGGGAGATCGAGCGACCAGCGCTCGCCGTCGTCGATGAGGGACACGCGCTCCACGACGGCGCCGGCCTCCTCCACCGTGTCGTAGAACGGCGGATACACCGGCGGTGTCACCACGACGCGGTCGCCGGGCCGTGTGACAGCTCGGAGCACCTCGACCACACCCATCATGACGTCGCCCGTCCACCGGATACGGGTCGGATCCGGTCGCCATCCCCATCGGCGATCGGCGTACGCGGCGAAATCGAGGTCGATTCCCGGGCGCGGCGGAGTGTAGCCCGTGTCGCCGATCTCCACGGCGCGGTGGAGAGCGGCCGTGATGGCGGGGGCGAGCGGGAAGTCGGTCTCGGCCACGAACATCGGGATCACGTCGTCGCCGTACGAGCGCCACTTCGTGCTGCTTCGCTGGCGGAGGAGGTCGAGCGGCAGGGCCTGCAGAGGGGGAACGCTCATCCCGAAAGCCTAATGAGGGCCCGGATGCCGGGGAAACCGCGCGTCAGAGAGGGAAACACGAACGCCCACCCCCTTCGGGATGGGCGTTCGATGACGTCGTTCTCAGATCGCGAAACCGAGGGCGCGCATCATGTCGCGGCCGTCGTCGGTGATCCGCTCGGGGCCCCACGGCGGCATCCACACCCAATTGATGCGGAAGCGATCCACCACGTTGTCGAGGGCCTGCGCCGTCTGCTCTTCGAGCACATCGGTCAGCGGGCATCCCGCCGAGGTCAGGGTCATGTGGATGACGAGGGCGTCGTTCTCGTCGTCCCACGCGAGGTCGTAGATGAGACCCAGATCGACGACGTTGATCCCCAGTTCGGGGTCCATGACGTCTTTCAGGGCCTCGGTGACCTCGTCGTACTTCTCGGGCGCGAGGGTTGCGGTCATGTAACGATCTTACGCGTCGATCGGCGTACCGGCCTCGAGGAAACGGTCGTAACCCTCTTCCTCGAGACGGTCGGCGAGCTCGGGGCCACCCTCTTCGACGATCCGTCCCTTGACCACGACGTGCACGTAGTCGGGGCGGATGTAGCGGAGGATGCGGGTGTAGTGCGTGATGAGGAGGACGCCGAGGTCGGTCTGCTCCTTGGCGCGGTTCACGCCCTCCGACACGATCTTCAGCGCGTCGACGTCGAGGCCCGAGTCGGTCTCGTCGAGAACGGCGATCTTCGGCTTGAGCAGCTCGAGCTGCAGGATCTCGTGACGCTTCTTCTCACCGCCGGAGAAGCCCTCGTTGACGTTGCGCGAAGCGAACTTGGCGTCCATGCGGAGGTTCTCCATGGCGCCCTTGACGTCCTTGGTCCACGAGCGGATCGCGGGCGCCTCGCCGTCGATCGCGGTCTTCGCGGTGCGCAGGAAGTTCGTCACGGTCACACCGGGGATCTCGACCGGGTACTGCATCGCGAGGAAGAGACCCGCGCGAGCGCGCTCGTCGACGCTCATCTCGAGAACGTCCTCCCCGTCCAGGGTGATGGAGCCGCTCGTGACGGTGTACTTGGGGTGACCGGCGATCGTGTACGCCAGGGTCGACTTGCCGGAGCCGTTGGGCCCCATGATCGCGTGGGTCTCACCGGTGCGCATGGTCAGCGTCACGCCGTTGAGGATCGGGGTCGTACCGTTCTCCGTCTCGACCGTCACGTGGAGGTCGCGGATCTCGAGGACAGACATGGTGTTCCTTACTCGTAAAAATCGGGGGTCGTGGGCGCGGTCAGGCCGTCGCCTTGGTGACGGACGGATCGATGAGCACGTCGTCTCCGTCGATCACGACCTCGTACACCGGGACCGGCTCGAAGGCCGGGAGATTGAGGGGGCGGCCGGTGCGCAGCGAGAACGCCGAGCCGTGCGCCCAGCACTCCAGCGTCTCGCCCTCGACGAACCCGTCCGACAGGGAGATGTCGCCGTGCGTGCAGACATCGCCGATCGCGTGGACCTCGCCGTTGCCGTCGAGGACGACGGCGATCGCGACGCCGTCGATCTCGACGCGGTGCGCTTCGTCTTGCGTGAGGTCGCTCAGGCCGCAGGCGCGCGTGGCGCTCACGCCGCAGCTCCCTCGGCCAGCTCGCGCTCGATGGCGCCGATCAGTTCGGCCTCGAGCTCGGGGATGCCGATGCGCTGGACGATCTCGCTGAGGAAGCCCAGCACGACCAGGCGTCGCGCCTCGTCCTCGGCGATGCCGCGAGCCTGAAGGTAGAACAGCTGCTCGTCGTCGAAGCGACCGGTCGCACTGGCGTGACCGGCGCCCTGGATGTCGCCGGTCTCGATCTCCAGGTTCGGGATGGAGTCCGCGCGGGCGCCGTCGGTGAGCACGAGGTTGCGGTTGGCCTCGTAGGAGTCGGTGCCGGTGGCATCCGGTCCGATGAGCACGTCGCCGATCCAGACGCTACGCGCACTCTCGCCCTGCAGCGCGCCCTTGTAGAGCACGTCGCCGACGGTGTGCGGACCCTTGTGGTGCAGGTACACCTGCGACTCGAGGTGCTGACCGGCGTCCGAGAACGACAGGCCGTAGAGGCGCCCTTCGCTGCCGGCCCCGGCCAGCTCGACGGACGGGTTGACGCGCACGACGCCGCCCCCGAAGCTCACCACGACGTGGGTCAGCTTGGCGTCGCGGTCCACGCGGGCCTGGTGCGACGAGGCGTGGATGGCATCGTCGTCCCAGTTCTGCACCGACACGACGGTGAGTTCGGCGCCGTCGCGCACGATGATCTCGACGTTCTGCGCGTGCTGGGCCGTTCCCTGGTGCCGCAGCACGACGGTGCCGCGCGAGTGCGGCTGCGCCTCGATCACGACGTGGGCGTGCGCCAGGCCACCCGTGCCCGTGAGGCTCACGACGATCGGCTCGTCGAGTTCGACCTCGGCGTAGATCCGCAGCAGCGGAGCCTCCGCCTCGTGCGTCCACGCGAGGGCGGCGGGGAGGTCTTCCGGACGGAAGTGCTCGCCGCGCGGCGCCTCGCCGGCGGCCAGCCGCAGCTGCTCGACGCCCGCAGGAGCCTGGACGTCGACCTCGATGACGCCGCTCGGGCCGGCCTCGTCCGCGAAGAGCGGCGAGATCCGGTCGACCGGGCTCAACTTCCAGTTGACCTCACGGCCGGTCGGGGTGCCGAAGTCCGACGGGTCGAACGACGTCGGTCGCTCCGAGCGCGTCTGCACGGGGACGACGGATGCCACGAGGGCGGCAGGATCGATGTGACCTCCCGCGGCGCCCGTCTCGGGTGTCGTGGGGGTTTGCGTCGCAGTCGACATTTAACCGACGGATCCTTCCATGCCCATCTCGATGAGCTTGTTCAGTTCGAGGGCGTACTCCATGGGCAGTTCGCGCGCGATGGGCTCGATGAACCCGCGCACGATCATGGCCATCGCCTCGTCTTCGGGCAGGCCACGGGACTGCAGGTAGAAGAGCTGCTCCTCGCTGACTTTCGAGACCGTGGCCTCGTGGCCGAGCTGCACGTCGTCCACGCGGATGTCGATCGCCGGGTACGTGTCGGAGCGCGAGATCGTGTCGACCAGCAGGGCGTCGCAGCGGACGGTGTTCGCCGAGTGGTGCGCGTTCGCGTCCACGCGGACCTCGCCGCGGTATCCGGCGCGTCCGCCACCGCGGGCGATCGACTTCGAGACGATCGACGACTGGGTGTAGGGCGCCATGTGGATCATCTTCGCGCCGGCGTCCTGGTGCTGACCGGGACCGGCGAAGGCGACCGAGAGCGTCTCGCCCTTGGCGTGCTCGCCCATCAGGTAGATGGAGGGGTACTTCATCGTCACCTTGGAGCCGATGTTGCCGTCGACCCATTCCATGGTCGCGCCCTCGTGGGCGACCGCGCGCTTGGTGACGAGGTTGTAGACGTTGTTCGACCAGTTCTGGATCGTCGTGTACCGCACGCGGGCGTTCTTCTTCACGATGATCTCGACCACGGCCGAGTGCAGCGAGTCGCTCTTGTAAATAGGGGCGGTGCAGCCCTCGATGTAGTGGACGTAGCTGTCTTCGTCGGCGATGATCAGGGTCCGCTCGAACTGACCCATGTTCTCGGTGTTGATGCGGAAGTACGCCTGCAGGGGGATCTCGACGTGCACGCCCTTGGGGACGTAGACGAACGAGCCGCCCGACCAGACAGCCGTGTTCAGCGCGGCGAACTTGTTGTCGCCGGCGGGGATGACGGTGCCGAAGTACTCCTCGAAGAACTCGGGGTGCTCCTTCAGCGCGGTGTCGGTGTCCATGAAGATGACACCCTGCTGCTCGAGGTCTTCGCGGATCTGGTGGTAGACCACCTCGGACTCGTACTGGGCGGCGACACCGGCGACGAGCCGCTGACGCTCGGCCTCGGGGATGCCGAGCTTCTCGTACGTGTTGCGGATCTCCTCGGGGAGGTCCTCCCACGATTGCGCCTGCTTCTCGGTCGAGCGCACGAAGTACTTGATGTTGTCGAAGTCGATGTCCGACAGATCGGCACCCCAGGTCGGCATGGGCTTCCGGCCGAAGAGCTGGTATCCCTTCAGGCGCGTCTTCAGCATCCAGTCGGGTTCGGACTTGAGCGCGGAGATGCCGCGCACCACGTCCTCGTTGATTCCGCGCTGGGCGACCGCGCCGGCGGCGTCGGTGTCGTGCCAGCCGAATTCGTATTGCCCCAGACTTTCGAGTTCTGGTCGGTCGATGAGCACATCGGACATGGGGATCACTCTCCTTCTCGGGCCTCAACGGTGTCATCCGCCCCGACATTCCTGTCTTCGATCGAAGTCTCAGAAAGGTCGCTGGTGGGCCCGCTCGAAGGCGCTGGCTGCGCGCCTAGACTGTCTGTGGTGCCGGTCGCGTGAGCGCTGCACCCGGACCCTTTGATTCTACAGGCAAGACCCGCTCCTGGCACGGCAGTACGACCGCCGCGACGGCCCCGAGCGACACCATGCCAGGAAGCCAGACGCATGTCCTCCGCACAGCCCTCGACCGCCTCGACCTTGTCCCGCGGCCCGCTCGGCCGACTTTTCGCGCCCCTGCCGCGCGAGGTGGACGGGCGCGTCCGCGTCTTCGCGTGGTTGTCCTTCGTGGCCGAGGTGCTCATCATCGGCACGGGCGGAGCCGTGCGGCTGACCGGTTCGGGCCTCGGCTGCCCCACGTGGCCGCGCTGTACCCCCGACTCCATCGTGAACACCCCCGAGATGGGGATCCACGGCATCATCGAGTTCGGTAACCGGACGCTGACCGGACTCGTCGGCATCCTGGCTCTCGTCGTGGTCGTGCTGGTGTGGCGCCTGCGCCGCGAGCGTCGCTCCCTGTTCGTGCTGGCGTTGATCGTCCTGGGTGGTGTCGTCGCGCAGGCGCTCGTGGGCGGTGTCACCGTGCTGACGGGCCTGAACCCCTTCATCGTCGGCTTCCACTACATCGCCTCGGTGTCGCTCGTGGCGGTGTGTGCGGCGTTCCTCGTGCTCATGAACCAACCGGCGGGGCGCCGCGAACTCGCCGTGCCCCGATGGTTCGCCGGCCTCGTGCACGCCACCACCGGCATCCTGGCCCTCACGATCGTGTTCGGCGTGCTCACCACCGGTGCCGGACCGCACTCGGGCGACGCCGCCGCCGGGCGCAACGGGTTCGACGCCGAGGTCCTCGAGCACGTGCACTCCTGGCCGGGCTACGCCCTGTTCGTCCTGACGCTGGTGGTCGTCGGTCTCGCGTGGCGCCTGCGTCTCCCGGTCCGGCGATGGGCCACGGCCCTCCTCGCCGTGGAGCTCGTCCAGATCGGCGTCGGGCTCTACCAGGCGCGCAACGGTCTGCCCGAGATCGCCGTCGGCACGCACATGGTCCTCGCCGCTCTCACGGCGGCCGCCATGACGGTCGTCGTCCTCCGACTCAAAGGGCCCGCCGCCTCGTCGACCACGTCCGCCGCTCGCGAGAGGATCGCCGCCACCGGCTGATCTGCGGCGCCACCGGCTGATCTGCGGCGCCATCGCAGCGCCACCGACCGCGACCGGCACCCTTATACGCTCATAGGTGATTCATCGGCGACCCCTAGCCGATGCCACGACACGTGCGCCACGGTGGAGTGTCCGGTGCGCCCCTGCGCCCGGAACCACCCGGCGTCCGGCGCCGGAAACCGCATCCGCGCCTGCACGGGGCGCGGAACGAGAAGGAGTACTCCCATGCAGACCCGTCCCCGTCTGGTCACCAACGTCCCGTTCTGGGTCCTCGTGATCGCGTCGCTCGCCGCAGTGATCGGCGGACTCGTCCTGGTCCTGCGTCAGGTCGACGCGATCGAGGCCCTGGTCAACGACCCCAACGCGACCGTCGTCACCGTATACGTCGCACAGTCGTGGGTGTCCGTCGGCGCCGCCGTGCTGGCCGCGGGTGCCATCGGTCTCGCTTCAGCGCTCGCCGTCGCGACCGTCGTGTCGACCCGTACCAACTCCGATGTCGCGATCGAGACGATCGACTGGAACAGCGACGACGAGACCGCGATCGAATCGTCCCCCGCGACGTCGGCGCCTTTCGCGACCGCGGGCACCGCTCCGCAGGCCGCCACCGCCGCCGCCCCGATCGCCGTGGAGGATGCCGACGTCGAGACCCCGTCGACCGCCACCGCGCCGCCGCAGGCCGCCACCGCCGCGCAGCAGGGCCGCGACGAAGACCCCGCCGCGCGCTGATCCCGCGCCGACGAAGCGCCCGTCCCGATCCCCGGGGCGGGCGCTCCGTTCGTCCACGGAATACGGCGGGGCGGTGTCGCCGGCGTCCGCGACGGCGTCGCTCGCATCTCGCGTTGAGCGTTCGGCATCGGGTACCGGCGCGCGGTTTCAGACACCCGCATCCCGCGTTCGGCATCAAGTAACGGCGCGCGGTTTCAGACACCCGCATCCCGCGTGCGACCGCGCGCTCGGCGTCCGGGGTTCACCCCACCCCGAGGCCTCGCTCGCGCGCTTGACGCGAAACGCCCGCCTCCACACGGAGACGGGCGTTCGCGCGGTGCGGTCAGAACGGCAGGAGCGGATCGACCGCGATCGCGACGAACAGCAGCGTCAGATAGGTGATCGACGCGTGGAACACGCGCATCGGGCGAGGCTCGCCGCCGCGCACCGCGCGCGCATAGAGGCGGTGCGACTCGTAGATGAACCATCCGCCGAAGACGAGGGCCGAGACCGTGTACACGAGCCCCATCGATGCCACCGGAATGAGCAGCAGCGAGCACGCGACCGTCGCCCAGGCGTACAGGATGACCTGCAGGCCCACCTGCGACCCGCTGCGGGTCGCGCCGAGCATCGGCACGTCGACCTCGTCGTACTGGTCGGCGTACTTCATCGACAGCGGCCAGTAGTGCGGCGGCGTCCACAGGAAGACGAGCGCGAAGAGGATGAACGGCGCCCACGTGAGCGACCCTGTCACGGCCGACCAGCCGATCAGCACCGGGAAGCACCCGGCGATGCCACCCCAGACGATGTTCTGCTCGGTGCGGCGCTTGAGGATGATCGTGTAGATGACGACGTAGAAGAAGATGGCCGCTGCCGATAACCCAGCCGCGAGCGGATTGGTGAATGCCCACAGCCAGAGGGTGGAGAAGACCGCGAGGGTCCACGCGAACACCAGCGCACCGCGGGGCGACACCTCCCCCGTCACCAGCGGGCGGTTCTCGGTGCGCTGCATGTGCGCGTCGATGTCGCGGTCGAGGTACATGTTGAACGCCGCGGCTGACCCCGCACTCAGCGATCCGCCGATGACCGTGGCGAAGACGAGCCAGAGGTTCGGCAGGCCACCCTGCGCGAGGATCATGACCGGCACGGTGGTCACGAGCAGGAGCTCGAGGACCCGCGGCTTCGTCAGGGCGACATAGGCCCGGACGGTTCGTCCGACGGAGCGGCGATCGGTCGTCGCAATGACGTGCGACGTCGTCGAGATGTCCATCGTCCCCCGGGGTAGCGCGTATAGAACCTCCCCGATTCTATGCCATCCCCACCACACGACCGGTCGCCTGTCGACCCCCGTCACACGCGGCGACGGCGTCGGCTGATCTCGCTATGCTGGCCGTGAACGCGCGCCCCGCGCCGACACCCCACCCCTCTCCCACTCCTACGGTGGTGAGTGCGGCGTCGGAAGTGAACCCGGGCGCTCAGTATCGAGAAAGGCGACCCTGTTGTCGGACTTCGAATGGGATGACATCGATCGGCGCGCGGTGGACACCGCACGCATCCTCGCGGCGGATGCCGTCGAGAAGGTCGGGAACGGCCATCCCGGAACCGCCATGTCGCTCGCACCCGCGGCGTACCTGCTCTACCAGCGCGTCCTGCGCCACGACCCCGCCGACACCCACTGGCCCGGGCGCGACCGCTTCATCCTCTCCGCCGGTCACTCCTCGCTCACCCAGTACGTGCAGCTGTACCTCGGCGGCTTCGGACTCGAGCTGAGCGACCTCGAGGCGCTGCGCACCTGGGGCTCGCTGACGCCCGGTCACCCCGAGTACGGCCACACCGACGGCGTCGAGATCACCACCGGCCCGCTCGGCCAGGGTCTCGCCTCGTCCGTGGGCTTCGCCTACGCCGCTCGCTACGAGCGCGGCCTCTTCGACCCCGAGACCCCCGCCGGCGAGAGCCCCTTCGACCACTTCGTGTACGTCATCGCCGGTGACGGCGACCTCCAGGAGGGCGTCACCAGCGAGGCGTCCTCGCTCGCGGGCCACCAGGAGCTCGGCAACCTCATCGCGATCTACGACTCGAACCAGATCTCGATCGAGGACGACACGAACGTCGCGTTCACCGAAGACGTCCAGAAGCGCTACGAGTCGTACGGCTGGCACGTGCAGACGGTCGACTGGAAGAAGACGGGCGAGTACGTCGAGGACGTCGCCGAGCTCTACGCCGCCATCGAGGCGGCCAAGGGGGAGACCAGCAAGCCCTCGCTGATCATCCTCAAGACGATCATCGGCTGGCCCTCCCCGGGCAAGCAGAACTCCGGCAAGATCCACGGCTCCGCCCTGGGCGCCGACGAGCTGCGCGCCACCAAGGAGGTCCTCGGCTTCGACCCCGAGCAGCACTTCGCCGTGGCCGACGAGGTCATCGCCCACACGCGCGAGCTCGTCCAGCGCGGCGAGGCCGAGAAGGCCGCCTGGCAGAAGTCGTTCGACGCCTGGGCCGAGGCCCACCCCGAGCGCAAGCAGCTGTGGGACCGCCTGCAGGCCCGCGAGCTCCCCGCCGACATCGCCGACGCCCTGCCGGCGTTCGAGGCGGGCAAGGACGTCTCGACCCGTGCCGCGTCCGGCACCGTGATCAACGCCCTGGCCGCCGAGCTGCCCGAGCTCTGGGGCGGTTCGGCCGACCTCGCCGAGTCCAACCTGACGACGATCAAGGATGCCAAGTCCTTCATCCCCGCGGAGTGGTCCACGCACGAGTGGAGCGGCAGCCCCTACGGCCGCGTGCTGCACTTCGGCATCCGAGAGCACGCGATGGGCGCGATCCTCAACGGCATCGTGCTGCACGGGCCCACCCGCCCCTTCGGCGGCACGTTCCTGATCTTCAGCGACTACATGCGTCCGCCGGTCCGCCTGGCCGCGCTGATGAACATCCCGACGCTCTTCGTCTGGACGCACGACTCGGTCGCCCTCGGTGAGGACGGACCGACGCACCAGCCGATCGAGCAGCTCGCGACGCTCCGCGCGATCCCCAACTTCGCCCTCGTGCGTCCCGCGGACGCCAACGAGACCAGCGTGGTCTGGCTCGAACTGCTGCGTCGCACGGCCGGTCCGGCCGGCCTCGCGCTGACCCGTCAGAACATCCCCGTCTTCGCCCGCGGCGAGGGCGAGGCATCCGGTGACGAGTTCGCCTCGGCCGCGGGTGCGGTCAAGGGTGCGTACGTGCTGGCGGAGGCGGCGAACGGCGAGCCCGACGTCATCCTCATCGCCACCGGATCCGAGGTCCAGCTCGCCGTGCAGGCGCGTGAGACGCTCGCGGCCGAGGGCGTACACGCCCGTGTCGTGTCGGCGCCCTCTCTCGAGTGGTTCGCCGAGCAGGACGAGGCGTACCGCGAATCGGTGCTGCCCGCGTCCGTCAAGGCGCGCGTGTCGGTCGAGGCCGGCTCCGCCCTGAGCTGGCACGGCATCGTCGGCGACGCCGGTCGCTCCGTCGCGATCGAGCACTTCGGTGCGTCGGCCGACTACAAGACCCTTTTCCAGAAGTTCGGCATCACGGCCGAGGCCGTCGTCGAGGCAGCGCGCGACTCGATCGCCGCCGCGAAGAAGTAATCGAGGAGACACACGAAATGAGCACTCCCACCGAAGACCTGTCCGCCGCGGGCGTCAGCATCTGGCTCGACGACCTTTCGCGCCAGCGCATCCAGTCCGGCAACCTCGCCGAGCTGATCGAGTCCCGCAACGTCGTCGGGGTCACCACCAACCCGACGATCTTCGCCGGCGCCCTCTCGAAGGGCGAGGCCTACGAGGGCCAGGTGAAGGAGCTCGCCGCCGAGAACGCCGGCGTCGACGAGGCGATCTTCTCGATCACCACCGACGACGTGCGCGATGCGTGCGACATCTTCCTGCCCGTCTTCGAGGCCACGAACGGCGTCGACGGTCGCGTCTCGATCGAGGTCTCCCCCGACCTCGCGCACGACACCGAGGGCACCATCGCCCAGGCGAAAGACCTGTCGGCGCGCGTCGACCGCAAGAACGTGCTGATCAAGATCCCCGCGACGAAGGCCGGTCTTCCCGCGATCACCGAGGTCATCGGTGCGGGTATCTCCGTCAACGTCACGCTGATCTTCAGCCTCGAGCGCTACGAAGAGGTCATCGACGCCTACCTCGCGGGTGTCGAGAAGGCTCAGGCCGCCGGTCACGACATCTCGACGCTGCAGTCGGTCGCCTCGTTCTTCGTGTCGCGCGTCGACACCGAGATCGACAAGCGTCTCGCCGCGATCGGCACCGACGAGGCCGCCGAGCTCAAGGGCAAGGCGGGCATCGCCAACGCACGCCTGGCGTACGAGCTCTACGAGAAGAAGTTCGGCGAGGACCGCGCAAAGGGCCTCCTCGAGGCCGGCGCGACCGTGCAGCGTCCGCTGTGGGCCTCGACCGGCGTCAAGGACCCGGCGCTGCCCGACACGCTGTACGTCACCGAACTCGTCGCTCCGGGCACCGTGAACACCATGCCCGAGAAGACGCTCGAGGCGACGTTCGACCACGGCGTCATCACGGGCGACACGGTCACCGGCGCGTACGCCGAGGCGCACGAGGTCTTCGAGAGCCTCGCCGCAGTCGGCGTCGACGTCGCCGACGCGACCCAGACGCTCGAAGACGAGGGCGTCGAGAAGTTCATCGCGTCGTGGCACGAGCTGCAGGAAACCGTCCAGACGGCCCTCGACGCCGGAAGCGCCCAGGCCGCGCAGTGACGTTCGAGGTCAAGGTCACCGGCCACGTCAAGTCGGTCGTCGACGCGGAGCTCCCCAGCCTCGTCGGGTCGCTGGTGGCGTCCGGTATCACCGCCGGCGACGCGAGCCTGTGGGGCCCCGCCGCCGAGGACGAGGCGTCCCGCCGTCTCGGATGGGTGCAGGCGGTCTCCGTGTCGCGTCCTCTCGTTCCGGAGATCACCGCCCTGCGCGACGAGCTCGTCGCGCAGGGCGTGACCCGCGTCGTCCTGGCAGGCATGGGGGGTTCTTCGCTCGCGCCCGAGGTCATCGCGCAGTCGGCGGGCGTACCGCTGGTGATCCTTGACTCGACCGCCCCCGGCCAGGTTCTGGCGGCGATCGACGGCGATGCCGAGGCGGGCGGGCTCGAGCAGACGGTCCTGGTCGTGTCGAGCAAGTCCGGCTCCACGATCGAGACGGACTCGGCCAAGCGCGCGTTCGAGGCGGCGTTCCGCGACCTGGGTATCGACCCCGCGCAGCGCATCGTCGTCGTCACCGACCCCGGCTCTCCGCTCGAGGAGTCCGCCCGGGCCCAGGGCTACCGCGTCTTCACCGCCGACCCCACCGTCGGCGGCCGGTACTCCGCGCTGACGGCGTTCGGTCTCGTCCCCACGGGGTTGGCGGGCGTCGACATCGCCGACCTTCTCGACGAAGCGGATGCCACCCTGCTCGAGGTCGCGATCGACTCCCCCGAGAATCCGGCGCTCGTCCTGGCAGCCGCGATCGCCGGCGGCGGCGACCTCCGGCGCGACAAGCTCGGCCTCGTCATGGACGACGCCCACCTCCCGGGGCTCCCGGACTGGATCGAGCAGCTCATCGCCGAGTCCACGGGCAAGCAGGGCACCGGCATCCTCCCGGTCGTCCTGCTCCCGGTGTCGCCCGAGGTCGAGAGCACCCCCGACGATCTCCAGGTCGCGCGGTTCGTCGACGACGCCCGCAAGCTGCACCTCTTCGAGCACCACCACGGCGAGATCCTCATCAGCGGCTCCCTCGGTGCGCACTTCGTCGTCTGGGAGTATGCGACCGCGATCGCCGGCCGCCTGCTCGGCATCGATCCGTTCGACCAGCCGGATGTCGAGTCGGCGAAAGTGGCCACGCGAGGACTCCTCGATGCCCGCCCCGAACCGACGCCACCGGCGTTCGTCGTCGACGGCGTCGAAGTGCGCGTGTCCGAGCCCTCGCTCGCCGCCAGCGGGACCATCGCCGGAGTTCTCGACGCTCTGTGGGCGGGCGTTCCGGCCGACGGGTACGTGAGTATCCAGGCCTATGTCGACCGCCTGGCCGTGCCGCAGTTACACGGTCTGCGTGAGCTCGTGGCCGCCGATGCCGGTCGGCCGACCACCTTCGGGTGGGGGCCCCGGTTCCTGCACTCCACCGGGCAGTACCACAAGGGAGGTCCCGCCACGGGCGTCTTCCTGCAGATCACCGAGCGCACCGACGTCGATCTCGAGATCCCCGGTCGGCCGTTCACGTTCGGTCAACTCATCCAAGCCCAGGCCGCGGGAGACGCGAGCGTTCTGGCGGACGGCCACGGCCGTCCCGTCGTCACGCTGACGCTGACCGACCCGCAGGTCGAGGTTCTTTCACTCTTCGAGGCGGCACAGTAAAGCATGGTCGTAGAGATCACCCCGGGTCACAACCCCCTCCGCGATCCCGAGGATCGCCGGCTGAGCCGGATCGCCGGTCCCAGCGCACTCGTCATCTTCGGCGTGACGGGAGACCTCTCCCGCAAGAAGCTCATGCCCGCCGTGTACGACCTGGCCAATCGCGGCCTCCTGCCCCCGGGCTTCGCACTCGTCGGTTTCGCGCGTCGCGACTGGGAGGACCAGGACTTCGCCAAGGTCGTCTACGAGTCGGTGAAGCAGTACGCGCGCACCGAGTTCCGCGAGGAGACGTGGAAGGAGCTGCTCGAGGGCATCCGCTTCGTCCAGGGAGAGTTCGACGACCCCGCCGCGTTCCAGCGTCTGCGCGAGACGGTCGACCGCCTCGACGTCGAACGCGGAACGATGGGGAACCACGCCTACTACCTCTCGATCCCGCCCAAGGCGTTCCCCCTCGTCACGACACAGCTCAAGGCGTCGGGCCTGGTGGGCGACGACGCGAGCAAGACGACGGGCTGGCGACGTGTCGTCATCGAGAAGCCGTTCGGCCACGACCTCGCCTCCGCCCGCGCCCTGAACGAGGTCGTCGAGAGCGCGTTCCCGGCCGACTCGATCTTCCGCATCGACCACTACCTCGGCAAGGAGACGGTGCAGAACATCCTCGCGCTGCGCTTCGCCAACGAGCTGTACGAGCCGATCTGGAACCGTAACTACGTCGACCACGTGCAGATCACCATGGCCGAGGACATCGGGGTCGGTGGGCGCGCCGGCTACTACGACGGTATCGGCGCTGCCCGCGACGTCATCCAGAACCACCTCCTGCAGCTGCTCGCGCTCACCGCGATGGAGGAGCCGATCAGCTTCAACGCCTCCGATCTGCGTGCCGAGAAGGAGAAGGTCCTCGCCGCGGTGCGCCTTCCGGAGAACCTCGCCGAAGCGACCGCCCGCGGACAATACGCCGGCGGCTGGCAGGGCGGCGAGGAGGTTCTCGGCTTCCTCCAGGAAGACGGTATGAACCCCGAGTCGGTCACCGAGACGTACGCGGCCATCAAGCTGGAGATCAATACGCGCCGCTGGTCGGGCGTGCCATTCTATGTGCGCAGCGGCAAGCGGCTCGGCCGCCGCGTCACCGAGGTGGCGGTCGTCTTCAAGCGCGCACCGCAGCAGCTGTTCTCGCGCAGTCAGACGCAGGAGCTCGGACAGAACGCGCTCGTCATCCGCGTGCAGCCCGACGAGGGCGTCACGATCCGTTTCGGTTCGAAGGTGCCCGGCGACGGCACGCAGGTACGCGACGTGACGATGGACTTCGGGTACGGTCACGCCTTCACCGAGGCGAGCCCCGAAGCCTACGAGCGTCTCATCCTCGACGTGCTGCTCGGCGACCCGCCGCTGTTCCCGCGGCACGAAGAGGTCGAACTGAGCTGGAAGATCCTCGACCCGATCGAGGAGTTCTGGGCCGCCGAGGGCGGTCCGCTCGAACAGTATTCGCCCGGATCGTGGGGACCGGCATCCGCCGACGAGCTCCTCGCCCGCGACGGCCGCACCTGGAGGCGCCCGTGATCATCGACCTGCCCGACACCACCGTCAGCGCGATCTCGAAGAAGCTCGTCAGCGTCCGCGAAGAGGGCGGCGCCGTCGCCCTCGGCCGCGTGCTGACCCTCATCATCGTCACCCACCACGGTGCCGAAGAAGAGGTCATCGAAGCGGCGAACGACGCCTCGCGCGAACACCCGATGCGCGTCATCGCCGTGCTCTTCGGCGACGAGGACGAAACCCCTCGCCTCGATGCGCAGATCCGCGTGGGCGGCGACGCCGGCGCGAGCGAGGTCGTGGTCCTCCGCGCCCACGGCGCAGCCGGTTCCAACGCCGAGAGCCTCGTCACCGGTCTGCTCCTGCCCGACGCTCCGGTGGTCGCCTGGTGGCCCGCGGACGCGCCCCTCGACCCCTCGAGGTCGGCGATCGGCCGGATCGCCCAGCGCCGCATCACGGATGCCTCGTCTCAGCCCGATCCCGCCGCCTGGGTGGCTCGCCTCGGCGAGCACTACGCGCCCGGTGACACCGATTTCGCGTGGACGCGCCTGACACGTTGGCGCGAGCAACTGGCCGCCGTGCTCGACCAGCCGCCGTATGAGCCGGTGACCTCGATCGAGGTCAAAGGCGCGTCCGACTCCCCCTCGACCGCCCTCCTCGCCGCGTGGCTCGGGCTCAAGCTCGAGGCCCCGGTCGATTACACCTACCTCAGCGAGGACGAGTGGGCCACCGGCATCAAGTCGGTTCGCCTGACCCGTGCGAGCGGAGACACCCTTCTCGAGCGTCCCGAAGCGGCCGTCGCGGTCCTCACCCAGCCCGGTCAGCCGACCCACGACCTCGCATTCCCCCGCCGCACGCTGCGCGAGTGCCTCGCCGAGGAACTGCGCCGACTGGACCCCGATGTCCTCTACGGTCGTGTCATCACGGAATGCGCGCACCTGCTGCGCACGGCCGACGAGCGGAGCGATTCATGACCGACGGCGGTGCCACCAAGCGCGTCATCATCAAGCGCGACCCCGAGGTTCTCGCCGAGTACGTGGCGACGCGCTTCATGAACCGGATCGTGAAGCGGGTGGCCGAGGGAAAGCGCATGCACGTGTGCCTCACCGGGGGCACGATGGGCGGTGCGGTGCTCCGCACCGCCGCACGCGATCCGCGCGTCGCGGAGGTCGACTGGTCGCTCGTGCACTTCTGGTTCGGTGATGAGCGCTTCGTGCCGCGCGATTCCGACGACCGCAACGAGAAGCAGGCGCGCGAGGCGTTCCTCGACGCGCTCGACATCCCCGCTGCGAACATCCACGCGGTCGCATCGTCGGATGAAGACCTCGACCTCGACGCGGCCGCGATCGCCTATGCCGACGAGTTGGCGCAGTTCGCTCCCTCGGACCGAAGCGAGACCGGCCCCTGGCCCTCGTTCGACATCTGCTTCCTGGGCGTCGGACCGGACGCGCACATCGCTTCGCTGTTCCCGGACCGAGCCGAGATCTCGGTCACCGATCGCGCGACCGTGCCGGTCCGCGACTCCCCCAAGCCGCCGAGCGACCGCGTGTCCCTGACGCGTCCCGTCATCAACTCGTCGAAGCGGGTGTGGATGGTCATCGCCGGCGCCGACAAGGCAGCCGCTCTCGGCCTCGCCCTCGCCGGTGCCAGCTACCAGAGCGTCCCCGCCGCGGGAGCCAAAGGCCGTCGGCGCACCGCCTTCTTCGTCGACGAGTCGGCCGCCGACCAGGTGCCGCCGCAGCTCATCGACCGCGAGTACTGAGCCTCTCACGCGAAGAGACCGGATGCCGCGGGCATCCGGTCTCTTCTTGCTCGGGGCGGCGGGTTACTACTGGCCGCGTCGCTCGCGGAGCTGCTGCAGCGCGTCGTCGAGGAGCGAGGCAGCCTCTTCGTCGGTGCGGCGCTCCTTCACGTAGGCGAGGTGCGTCTTATACGGCTCCGACTTCGCCAGCGCCGGCGGGTTGTTCTTGTCGCGACCGGCGGGAAGACCGGAGTGCGGAGAGTCGATGGTCTCGGGGATCTCGTCGTCGGGGATACCCGCCGCGAAGTATCGGACGGTCTCGTTGCCGAGCGCGTCCCAGTACGACACGGCCACGCGGTCAGCGTGGAAACCGTGGTCCTGCTCACCCATCGGGCCGGCGCCCACCCGGGAGCCGCGAATCGCGTTGCCGCCAGTAGCCATGTCAGATCTCCGCGAACTTGGTCAGCAGACCGAGGCCGACGATGGTGACGAACCACACCAGCGCCAGCACGATCGTGAAACGGTTGAGGTTACGTTCTGCCAGGCCCGACGAGCCGAGCGCGGAGCTCATGCCGCCGCCGAACATGTCGGACAGACCGCCACCGCGCCCCTTGTGAAGCAGGATGAGGAGGGTCAGCAGGAGGCTGGTGATCCCCAGGAGCACCTGCAGGACGAACTCGAGAATCTGCACTGTCGAATGCCTTTCACAGCGATCAGGTCGACCGCACAAGCGTCAAGTATACGGGGAGGTGGCGCGGGCACACGGATGCCCGCGGCGAGACGCCGCGGGCATCCGATTCGGGGTCACACCCCGACGTGCTTCTGGTAGCGGATGATCGCCGCGAACTCATCGACCACGAGGCTCGCACCACCGACCAGCGCGCCGTCCACATCGGGCTCGCGCATGAACGCGGCGATGTTGTTGGATTTGACCGAGCCGCCGTAGAGCACACGCGTGCGCACGGCCGCATCGGCGCCCAGCTTCTCCGCGACGACCGCGCGGAGCTTCGCGCACACTTCCTGAGCCTGATCGGGCGTCGCCGCCTGTCCGGAACCGATGGCCCAGACGGGCTCGTACGCCACGACGATGTCGGCCTCGGATGCGACGCCCTCGAGCGCGACCTCGAGCTGCCCCACGGGCACGGCACTCGCGCCGAACTTCTCGAGGTCGTCGGAGGTCTCGCCGACGCAGATCACCGGCACCAGCGCGTGACGGAGCGCCGCCTGTGTCTTGGAAGCGACGACCTCGTCGGTCTCGTTGTGGAACTGGCGACGCTCGGAGTGGCCGATGATGACGTAGGTCGCGTTCAGCTTCGCCAGGAACTGACCGGAGATCTCACCGGTGTAGGCACCCGAGTCGTGCGCGGACAGGTCCTGTGCGCCGAGGGCGAACTCGATCTTGTCGGCGTCGACGAGGGTCTGCACGGTGCGCAGGTCGGTGAACGGCGGGAAGACCGCCACCTCGACACTGCCGTTCTCGTGCTTGGCCTCTTTCAGCGTCCAATGCAGCTTCTGGACGAACGCGACCGCCTGCAGGTGGTCGAGGTTCATCTTCCAGTTGCCGGCGATGAGGGGGGTTCTGGTCACACCCATCCGAGGACCTCCAGTCCGGGGAGCTTCTTGCCTTCGAGGAACTCCAGGCTGGCGCCGCCGCCGGTGGAGATGTGGCCGAACTCGTCGTCGGCGAAGCCGAGCTGACGAACGGCCGCCGCGGAGTCGCCGCCGCCGACGACGCTGAGTCCGTCGACCTCGGTGAGCGCCTGGGCCACCGTCTTCGTGCCCGCTTCGAAGGCCTTCATCTCGAACACGCCCATGGGCCCGTTCCAGAAGACGGTTCGTGAAGCGCGGATCGCGTCGGCGAAGAGTTCCGCGGTGCGCGGGCCGATGTCCAGGCCCAGGCCCGACGCGCCGAACGCGGTGTCCTCGAGGGCGTCCGCGTCTGCGACGACGTGCTCCGCGTCGGCCGAGAACGACGCCGCGACGACGGCATCCACCGGGAGGACGATCTCGACACCGCGCTCCTTCGCCGTGGCGAGGTAGCCCGTGACGGTGTCGATCTGGTCCTGCTCCAGAAGGCTCGAACCGACCTTGTGGCCCTCGGCCACGAGGAAGGTGAACATCATGCCGCCGCCGACGAGGAGCTTGTCGACGCGGGGCAGCAGGTGCTCGATGACGCCGAGCTTGTCGCTGACCTTCGACCCGCCGAGGACGACGGTGTAGGGGCGTTCCGGGTTCTCGGTCAGCCGGTCGAGAACCTCGAGCTCTTTCTGGATGAGGAGTCCCGCGGCCGACGGAACGATCTGAGCGAGGTCGTAGACACTCGCCTGCTTGCGGTGCACGACACCGAAGCCGTCGGAGACGAGGGCATCGCCGAGGCCGGCGAGCTCGCGAGCGAACGCCTGGCGCTCCGCCTCGTCCTTGGAGGTCTCTCCAGGGTTGAAGCGGAGGTTCTCGATGACGGCGACTTCTCCGTCCTCGAGCGCGGCGACCGCGTCTTGAGCCGACTCGCCGACCGTGTCGCGCGCGAACGCGACGGGCTGTCCGAGCAGCTCGGACAGTCGCTGCGCGACCGGCTCGAGCGAGTACTTGGGGTCGGGCGCGCCGTCGGGGCGGCCCAGGTGCGAGCACACGACCACACGCGCGCCGGCGTTGATCAGTGCGTTGAGAGTCGGCAGCGACGCCCGCACGCGGCCATCGTCCGTGATGACGCCGTCCTTGAGAGGAACGTTCAGGTCACAACGGACGATGACGCGCGTGCCGGCGAGCGACCCCAGCGAATCGAGGGTGCGCAGAGCCATGAAGGGTTACAGGCGCTCGGCGACGTACTCGGTGAGGTCGACGAGGCGGTTCGAGTAGCCCCACTCGTTGTCGTACCAGGACGACACCTTGACCAGGTTGCCGCTGACGTTGGTCAGTTCGGCGTCGAAGATCGACGAGTGCGGGTTGCCCTGGATGTCGCTGGAGACGATCGGGTCCTCGGTGTACTGCAGGATGCCGTTGAGGCGACCCTCGGCGGCGGCCTGCTTGTACACGGCGTTGATCTGGTCGGCCGTCAGACCCTCGGTGGGCGTGACGATCGTGAGGTCGACGATCGAGCCGGTGGGGACCGGAACGCGGTACGACGAGCCGCTCAGCTTGCCGTTGAGCTCGGGCAGGACCAGGCCGATGGCCTTGGCGGCACCGGTCGAGGCGGGCACGATGTTGATCGCGGCACCGCGCGCGCGGCGGAGGTCGCTGTGCGGGCCGTCCTGCAGGTTCTGGTCGGCGGTGTACGCGTGAGCGGTCATCATGAAGCCGCGCTCGATACCGAACGCGTCGTTGAACACCTTCGCCAGGGGCGCGAGGCAGTTCGTGGTGCACGAGGCGTTCGAGATGATGACATCGGTCTCGGGGTTGTACGTCTCTTCGTTCACACCCATGACGATGGTCGCGTCGTCACCCGTGGCCGGAGCCGAGATGAGGACCTTCTTCGCGCCACCGGCGACGTGCTTCTTGGCGTCCTCGGCCTTGGTGAAGCGCCCGGTCGACTCGATGACGATGTCGACGCCCAGCTCGCCCCAGGGGAGGTTGGCGGGGTCGCGCTCTTCGAAGACCTTGATGGTCTTGTCGCCGACCGTGATGGAGTCCTCGGTGTACGAGACCTCCTCGGCGAGCACGCCGCCGACGGAGTCGTACTTGAGGAGGTGGGCCAGGGTCTTGTTGTCGGTGAGGTCGTTCACCGCCACGATTTCGAGGTCGGCACCCTGCGCGAGAGCCGCGCGGAGGTAGTTGCGTCCGATACGGCCGAAGCCGTTGATTCCGATCTTGACGGTCACGGAATATCTCCTGAATCAGTTGTGCGCGATGAGCGCGTGATTGCGGTGTTCGCTGGCGGACAACGGCGTCCCGGCGGGGTGTCCCGCCGGGACGCCCATGCCGTTTACGACAGTACCAGCAGACCCGTGGTCTTCTCACGGGCGGCGGCGAAGCGCTCCTGCGCATCGGCCCAGTTGGCGATGTTCCAGAACGCCTTCACGTAGTCGGCGCGGACGTTCTTGTAGTCGAGGTAGTAGGCGTGCTCCCAGACGTCGAGAAGCAGCAGGGGGACGGTGCCCGCCACGATCTGGCCCTGCTGGTCGAAGAACTGCTGGATGAGCAGGTTCTCACCGATCGAGTCCCAGAACAGACCCGCCCAGCCCGAACCCTGCACGCCGAGCGCGGCAGCGGTGAACTGCGCACGGAACGCGTCGAACGAACCGAACTGGTCGTCGATCGCGGCCTCGAGGTCGCCGGTCGGCTTGTCACCGCCGTTGGGCGAGAGGTTCGTCCAGAAGATCGAGTGGTTCGTGTGTCCGCCGAGGTTGAAGGCGAGGTCCTTCTGCAGACGGTTGATGTTGGCGAAGTCGCCCTTCTCACGCGCTTCCGCGAGGAGGTCGAGGGTGGCGTTCGCGCCGTTGACGTACGTCTGATGGTGCTTGCTGTGGTGCAGCTCCATGATCGTCGCACTGATGTGCGGCTCCAGCGCGGCGTAGTCGTAAGGGAGTTCGGGCAGTGTGTACTTCGCCATGGTCTCTACTTCCGGATCGGTCGCCGCACAGACGCCTCAACGCAAGGAACGACGTGCAGCGAGGGTGACGTTTTCATCCTACTGAGGGGTAACGCCGCACCCACGGGGTTGCTTCCCCGTATCACCGAAGATAGGTGTCCCGGGCGCGTCGCGGCACCGGTGGGACGGATGCCGGGGACGTGGCATCCGGGTCGGTGTCAGCCCTCGATGCCCACCGGCACGGCGGCCTCGGTGCCGGGGATGCCCTCGGCCTCGGCCTTCTTGTCGGCCATCGCCAGGAGCCGGCGGATGCGTCCCGCGACGGCGTCCTTCGTGAGGGGCGGGTCGGCGTGGTGGCCGAGTTCGTCGAGGCTCGCGTCGCGGTGCGCGAGACGGAGCTCGCCGGCCTGCTGCAGGTGCTCGGGCACCTCGTCACCGAGGATCTCGAGGGCTCGCTCGACACGCGCGCACGCGGCGACCGCCGCCTGGGCCGACCGCCGGAGGTTGGCGTCGTCGAAGTTGACGAGGCGGTTGACCCCGGCGCGCACCTCGCGGCGCTGACGCATCTGATCCCACTCCCCCGCGGTCCGGCGCGCACCCATCTCGTACAGCGCGCCACGGATCGCTTCGCCGTCGCGCACGACCACGCGAGGAACGCCGCGCACCTCGCGTGCCTTCGCCGGGATGCCGATGCGGTGCCCGGCACCCACGAGCGCCATGGCCGCCTCGGACGAGGGGCAGGAGATCTCCAGCGCGGCCGAGCGGCCGGGATCGCTCAGCGATCCGCTCGCCAGGAACGCCCCGCGCCAGATCGCGCTGAGGTCGGGACGCGAACCGGTCGTGAGCTTGTTCGGCAGGCCGCGCACCGGTCGACGCCGCTGGTCCAGCAGACCCGTCTGTCGTGCGAGGGTCTCGCCCGCCTCGATGACGCGCACCGCGTAGTACCCGCCCGTCCGGCCCCCGGAGCCCTGAACGTGATGCAGCTCGGGGCGCACGCCGTACAGCTCGACCAGGTCGCGGGCGACGCGGCGTGCCAAGACATCCGAGTCCAGTTCGGCTTCGACGGCCACGCGGTTGGCGATCGAGTGCAGTCCGCCGGAGAAGCGCAGGATGGCCGTGAGCTCCGCGACACGCGCCGTGGGGCGGGGGTCGCGTACGGTGATGAGCTCGGCCTTCACGTCGGCGGTCAGCGGCACGGTACTCCTCGGTTCGGGGGGGTGGGAGGGCGGGGACGAGGGTACAGCCTACTCGCGGCCGAGGTCGCGGTGAGCCACGCGAACGGCCACCCCCGGGATCCCCTCCAAACGTGCGGCCAGCTCCCGCGACATGACCACGGACCGGTGCTTTCCGCCCGTGCAGCCGATGGCCACCACCGAGTGGCGCTTGTTCTCGCGCTGGTATCCCTCCAGCACGGGACGCAGCGCCGCGGCGTAGGCATCCAGGAATTCCGAGGCCCCCTCCTGCCCGAGGACGTACTCGCGCACGGCGGGATCCTCCCCCGTGAGGGGCCGCAGGTCTTCGCTCCAGAACGGGTTCGGCAGGAACCGCATGTCGGCTACCAGGTCGACGTCCGGCGGCAGGCCGTACTTGAAGCCGAAGCTCATCAGCGTCACGGTGTGCCGGGCCGCCCCCTGCTCGCCGAAGAGCTGGACAGCCCGGAGGGACAGCTGGTGGACGTTGAACATCGAGGTGTCGATGACGATGTCGGCCGCCTCGCGGACGGGCGCCAGGCGCTCTCGCTCACGGTGGATGCCGTCGAGGATCGTCCCCTCCCCCTGGAGCGGGTGAGGACGCCGCACGGCCTCGAAACGTCGCACGAGGACGGCGTCGGAGGCGTCGAGGAACACCACGCGCACCTGCCGACCGGCCTGCAGCGACCGCATGGCTTCGGGAAGGTCGCTGAAGAGCGTCCGGCCGCGGACGTCGACGACGACCGCGACCCGCGGGACCGCTCCGCCGGCGAGGTCGGCGAGCTCGAGGAGAGGGCGCAGCATCTGCGGCGGGAGATTGTCGACGACGTACCAATCGAGGTCTTCGAGCGCGTTCGCGACCGTCGAACGGCCGGCGCCCGACATGCCGGTGACGATCAGCACGTCGCCTGGTTCGTCGCGGCCCGGTTCCATGGCGATCGTCTCCCGTCGTCCCGTCCAGCCTAGCGAGACAGATGCGTGTGGATGGCCTCGGCCAGCGCCGGGCCGATGCCGGGGAGCTCGGTGATCTCGTCGGGCGTCGCCTGTTTCAGAGCCGCGACCGAACCGAAATGCCTCAGAAGCGCCTTGATGCGGGTGTCACCCAGCCCCGGCACTTCGGCCAGAACGCTCGTGATGTCGCGCTTGCGACGCTTCCGCTGGTGGACGATCGCGAAGCGGTGCGCCTCGTCGCGGAGTCGCTGCAGCAGGTACAACGCCTCCGACGTCCGCGGGAGGATCACGGGGTACTCCTCCCCGGGGAGCCACACCTCCTCCAGTCGCTTCGCGATGCCGCACAGGGCGATCTCCTCGTGTCCCGCGTCTGCGAGCGCACGCGCGGCGGCGGCCACCTGGGGTTGACCGCCGTCGACCACGAGGAGCTGCGGACGATAGGCGAAGCGCGGACGCTTTCGAGCCGTCACGACCTCTCCGTCGGCTGTCGCCTCCGCCGAGTCGGGGGCGGCGACGATGGCGCCGCCGATGGTTTCGGGCTCGTCCTCATCCGGACGATCGAGATAGGCCAGGCGTCGGGTGAGCACCTGGTACATCGAGTCGGTGTCGTCCGTCGTCTCGGCCACGCCGAACGAACGATATTGGTCCTTGCGTGGCAACCCGTCTTCGAACACGACCATGGATGCCACCACGTTGGTGCCCGAGAGGTGCGAGACGTCGAAGCACTCGATGCGCAGCGGCGCCTCGGAGAGGCCCAAAGCCTCCTGCAGGTCGGTCAGCGCCTGAGAGCGAGCCACGTAGTCGCTCGTCCGCCGGGTCTTGTGCAGCATCAGCGCCTGCTGGGCGTTCAGGGTCGCGGTCTTGAGGAGGTCGGCCTTGCGTCCGCGCTGGGCGACCTGCAGGGTCACCGGGCGACCCCGGCGCTCGCGCAGCCAGGCCTCGAGCTGTTCGGCGTCGTCGGGCAGCTCGGGGACCAGGACCTGGCGGGGGATGTCGGCGGCATCCGCCTCGCCGTAAGTGCGCTGGAGCACCTGGTCGACGAGGTCGGCCCCGGAGATGTCGATCTCTTTCTCGATCGTCGTCGCCCGCACACCGCGGACGCGGCCGCCGCGGACGACGAAGTGCTGCACGGTGGCCGCGAGCTCGTCCTCCGCGATGCCGAACAGGTCGGCATCCGTGTCGGAGGCCAGTACGAGGGCACTCTTGCCGAGGACGGCATCGATCGCCTGGAGACGATCTCGGTACAGGGCGGCGGACTCGTAGTCCATCGCCGCCGAGGCCTCTCTCATGCGCGCCGTCAGCTGCTTCGTGAAGCGCTGGTCGCCGCCCGACATGAAGGCGACGAAATCGTTGACGATCGCGCGATGCTCGTCGATCGTGACTTTCATCGAGCACGGGCCGCCGCATCGGCCGATCTGCCCGGGGAAGCACGGTCGCCCGGACTGCATCGCCTTCTTGTACGACGAGTCACTGCAGGTGCGGATCGGGAAGACCTTGATCATCAGGTCGATCGTGTCGTGGACGGCCCACACCTTCGGGTAGGGCCCGAAGTACTTCGCCCCACGGATCTTGTGGTTGCGCGTGACGATGACCCGCGGGGCCTCGTCGGCGAGGGTGATCGCCATGTACGGGTACGACTTGTCGTCGCGATAGCGCACGTTGAACGGCGGATCGAACTCCTTGATCCACATGTACTCGAGCTGCAGCGAGTCCACGTCGCTCGGGACGACCGTCCACTCCACGCTCGCCGCCGTCGTCACCATTCGCCGGGTACGTTCGTGCAGCGAATGCAGCGGCGCGAAGTAGTTGGACAGACGCGCTCGGAGATTCTTCGCCTTGCCGACGTAGAGCACGCGGCCTTCCGCGTCACGGAATCGATAGACCCCCGGGTTGGTGGGGATCTCGCCGGCCTTCGGGCGATAAGGGAGGTGCGACACCCGTTCTCGGGATGCCACGGGTCAGGCTCCCTGGCCGGCCAGCTCCGGCTCTCGGGCTGCTTCGAGCTCGGCCGTGTTGCGCTGCGTCCCCGTTCGGCCCGTCTCGAGCAGCTCGGCGAGGAACGCGCCGGTGTGGCTCGCCTCGACCTTCGCGACCTGCTCCGGGGTGCCTGTCGCGACGATCGTGCCACCGCCGGATCCCCCCTCGGGGCCGAGGTCGATGACCCAGTCGCTGCTCTTGATCACGTCGAGGTTGTGCTCGATGACGATCACCGTGTTGCCCTTGTCGACGAGGCCGTTCAGCACCTTGAGCAGGAGCGAGACGTCTTCGAAGTGCAGGCCGGTGGTCGGTTCGTCGAGCACGTAGATCGACCGCCCGTTGCTCCGCCGCTGCAGTTCGGTGGCGAGCTTGACGCGCTGCGCCTCACCGCCCGAGAGCGTGGTCGCGGACTGCCCGAGGCGCACGTAGCCGAGGCCGACGTCGACCAGCGTCTTGAGGTAGCGGTGGATGGCCTGGATGGGCTCGAAGAACTCCGCGGCCTCGGAGATGGGCATCTCGAGCACTTCGGCGATGTTCTTGCCCTTGTAGTGCACGGACAGCGTGTCGCGGTTGTACCGCTTGCCGTGGCAGACCTCGCAGTCGACGTACACGTCGGGCAGGAAGTTCATCTCGATCTTCAGCGTCCCGTCTCCCGAGCACGCTTCGCAGCGCCCGCCCTTGACGTTGAAGCTGAAGCGTCCGGCCTGGTAGCCGCGCACCTTCGCCTCGGGCGTCTCGGCGAACAGCCCGCGGATGCGGTCGAAGACGCCCGTGTAGGTGGCCGGGTTCGACCGCGGCGTGCGCCCGATCGGGGCCTGGTCGACGTGCACCACCTTGTCGAGGTTGTCGAGACCCGTGACACGGGTGTGCTTGCCGGGGACGCGGCGCGCGCCGTTCAGCTTGGAGGCGAGGACCTCGTACAGGATGCCGTTCACGAGGGTCGACTTGCCTGATCCGCTCACGCCGGTCACCGAGGTCAGCACCCCGAGCGGGAAGTCGACGGTGACGTTCTGGAGGTTGTTCTCGCGCGCCCCGACGACCGTGACCTGACGTTTCTTGTCGATCTTGCGGCGCTTCTTGGGCGCCTCGATCGCGCGCCGACCCGACAGGTAGGCACCCGTGAGGGAGCGCTCGTCTTCCAGCAGCTCCGCGAGCGGCCCCGAGTGCACGACGTTTCCCCCGTCGACGCCTGCGCGGGGGCCGATGTCGACGACCCAGTCGGCCGCGTGGATGGTCTCTTCGTCGTGCTCGACGACGATCAGTGTGTTCCCCAGGTCGCGCAGGGTCTCCAGCGTCTGGATGAGGCGACGGTTGTCGCGCTGATGCAGACCGATCGAGGGCTCGTCGAGAACGTAGAGCACGCCGGTCAGACCGGAACCGATCTGCGTCGCCAGACGGATGCGCTGCGCCTCACCACCCGACAGGGTGCCGGCCGCGCGACCGAGGCTGAGATAGTTCAGGCCCACCTGCAGGAGGAAGTCGAGCCGCGCACGGATCTCGCGCAGCACCGCCGCCGCGATCGTCGCCTCGCGCTCGGTGAGGGTGAGCTTCGAGAAGAAGTCGCGGGCGTCGGCCAGGCTCATGCGCGACGCGGCGGCGATCGAGGTGCCGTCGACGAGGACGGCGAGCACCTCGGGCTTGAGACGATCGCCGTCGCATACGGCGCAGGGGACTTCGCGGAGGTACTCCGACCACCGCTGACGCTGCGCGTCGGATTCGGCCTGCAGATACTGCCGCTCGATGTAGGGCACGACGCCCTCGAATCCGGAGGAGTAGCGCATCTCGCGGCCGTAGCGGTTCTTCCACTTGACCGTGACCTTGTAATTCTCGCCGCGCAGCACCGCCTGCTGCACGTCGGTGGACAGCTCCTTCCAGGGGGTGTCCAGCGAGAATTCCAGGTCACGCGCGAGTCCCTCGAGAAGACGCTCGTAGTACTGGAACAGTCCCTTGCCCTGCGTGGTCCACGGCAGGATCGCTCCATCGCGGATGGAGAGCTCATCGTCGCCGAGCATGAGATCGACGTCGACCGACATGCGCGTGCCGAGTCCCGAGCACACCGGGCACGCGCCGAAAGGCGCGTTGAAGGAGAAGGTGCGGGGTTCGATCTCGGTGAGCTGCAGCGCGTGACCGTTGGGGCACGCGAGCTTCTCCGAGAACGACTGCCACGCGTCGTCACCCTCCTCGTCGACGTAGTTGACCTGCATGACGCCGCCGGCCAGACCCATCGCGGTCTCGACCGAATCGGTGACGCGCGAGAGGTTGTCTCCGGATGCCACGAGACGGTCGACCACGACGGCGATGTCGTGCTTGTAGCTCTTCTTCAGTGTCGGCGGCTCGGCGAGCTGCACGAGCTCGCCGTCCACGACGGCGCGGGCGTAGCCCTTCGCGCTGAGTTCCTTGAAGAGGTCGACGAACTCGCCCTTCTTCTGGGTGACGACGGGAGCGACGATCTGATAGCGCGTGCGCTCCGGCAGCTCCATCAGCTGGTCGGCGATCTGCTGCACCGTCTGACGCTGGATGCGCGCACCGCATTCGGGGCAGTGGGGCACGCCGACGCGGGCCCACAGCAGGCGCATGTAGTCGTGGATCTCGGTGATCGTTCCGACCGTCGACCGCGGATTGCGGTTGGTCGACTTCTGGTCGATCGAGACGGCGGGGCTCAACCCCTCGATGAAATCGACGTCCGGCCGATCGACCTGACCGAGGAACTGTCGCGCGTACGCGCTGAGCGACTCGACGTAGCGACGCTGGCCCTCGGCGAAGATCGTGTCGAAGGCGAGGCTCGACTTGCCCGAGCCCGACAGACCCGTGAACACGACGAGCGAGTCGCGCGGGATGTCGAGGTCGACGTCCTTGAGGTTGTGGACACGAGCGCCACGGACACTCAGCTTTCCGCTGGAACCGGAAAAGGCCGAGGAAGGGGCGGGAGCGACGGGAACGATGGGCACCTGTTAAGTCTAGGTCGGGCCTCCGACATCGGTCCCGGGTTCGCCTCCGGCGCACGGATGTGCACTGCTGCTTCGGGACGCGACTGTCACTCCTTGTCGCGTGGGCTCCCCGCGAACGGTGCGAGACCATCCCGGAGGGCGATCACGGCGGACTCGTCGACGCCGACCCGCGCCATGATCTTGCCCGGCACCTCGAGCGCCGCGGCGCGCAACGCCGCCCCGTCGTCGGTCAGAGCGATGTCGAGCACCCGTTCGTCATCGGCGCGGCGGGTCCGAACGACGCGGCCCTGAGCTTCGAGTCGCTTCACCAAGGGCGAGAGGGTGGCCGGCTCCATCGCCAGTTCGGCGGCCAGGGCCCCCAACGAACGCGGAGCCTCCTCCCAGAGCGCGAGCATGACCAGGTACTGCGGATGGGTCAGGCCCAGCGGCTCGAGGACGGGGCGGTAGATCGACACGACATTGCGGGCGGCCGTGACCAGTGCGAAACACACCTGATTCTCCAGCTTCAGAGCATCGTTCACGCGCTCTCCCTTCGATTCATTAGTACACTAATAATCATGACACGAAGGAATGCTGATCGGCTGCCGCTGCGCGAGCGCGTGCGCGAAGCCGGCGGCTGGTACCAGTACCTCAACTCCCGCCTGATCCGCGTTGCGGGGCCCGCCTCGGTCGGTCCGTACGAGACGGAACCCGAGCCGGTGCGCACCGGGCGCCCATGCCCGCTGTGTGGTCACCCCATGGCTGAGCACACGGTGGATCGGAGCGGTCCGAAGCCCCTCCTGCACTGCCCCTGAGAGGCCCGCCCACACGCCCTCTCACCCCAGGTGGGGGCGCCCGTCGACGTCCAGCGGCCACGCGGGATTGACCGCGACCTCTCACGGGTGTCCGTCCGGGTCGACGAAGACGCCGGAAAATCCGGCCCAGGCGGTGGAGGCCCCTGAGCGAGCCGATCCGAGCCCCGGCCCTCGCCGCCGTGTCGAGCAGGGCGTCGACGTCGGCGGGCGCGACAACGTTGTGCGCGAGGGTGACGCCGCCCCATCCCTCGCCGTCGACGACTCCGGAATCCATCACGAGCTTGTCGCGATCCCACAGTGCGACGACCAGGCCACCGGCGTCGAAGAGCGCCACCTCCCTCTCGACCGAGGCGGAGTGCGCCTCCCACTCCAGCGCAATGGAGAAGGCGATCGCCCGATCGAGGTCTCGGAGGCCGAGGGTCAGGAGCGTGACGCGTTGCCGCACCGGGATCGCCGCGGCTCAGGCGTGGCCGGCCCGCTCCATCGCCCGCAACTCCTTCTTCAAGTCCTGCACCTCGTCACGCAGACGCCCGGCGAGCTCGAACTTCAACTCTCCGGCCGCCGCGAGCATCTGCTGGGTGAGATCGGCGATCGTCGACTCGAGCTGGTCGGCCCCCTCCGCGGCGATCCCCGTGCGCCGAAGCTGCGGGGTGGGCGACTTGCCCTTACCCGCCTTGTCGTTGCGCGCCAGCAGCTTGCGGGTGTCGGTGGCTTCGCGAGCGAGGACCTCGGTGATGTCTGCGATCTTCTTCCGCAGCGGCTGCGGGTCGATTCCGTGAGCGGTGTTGTACGCGATCTGCTTCTCGCGGCGCCGCTCGGTCTCATCGATCGCGTTGCGCATGGAGTCGGTGATCTTGTCGGCGTACATGTGGACCTCGCCCGAGACGTTGCGCGCTGCGCGACCGATCGTCTGGATGAGCGAGGTCCCGCTGCGGAGGAACCCCTCCTTGTCGGCGTCGAGGATCGCCACCAGAGAGACCTCGGGAAGGTCGAGACCCTCGCGCAACAGGTTGATGCCCACGAGGACGTCGTAGACACCCGCGCGCAATTCGGTGAGGAGTTCGACACGGCGCAGCGTGTCGACGTCGGAGTGCAGGTAGCGCACGCGCACACCGTGCTCGCCGAGGAAGTCGGTGAGCTCCTCCGCCATCTTCTTCGTCAAAGTCGTGACCAGCACGCGCTCGTCGCGCTCGACCCGCACGCGGATCTCCTCGAGCAGATCGTCGATCTGCCCCTTCGAGGGCTTGACGATGATCTCCGGATCGACGAGGCCCGTCGGCCGGATGATCTGCTCGACCACCCCGTCGGCGATGCCCATCTCGTAACGCCCGGGCGTGGCCGACAGGTACACCGTCTGCCCGACGCGCTCTTTGAACTCGTCCCAGCGCAGGGGACGGTTGTCCATGGCGCTCGGCAGACGGAATCCGTGGTCCACGAGGGTGCGCTTGCGCGAGGCATCCCCCTCGTACATGGCACCGATCTGGGGAACCGTGACGTGCGACTCGTCGATCACGAGCAGGAAGTCATCGGGGAAGAAGTCCAGCAGCGTGTGCGGCGGCTCCCCGGCCACGCGACCGTCCATGTGTCGTGAATAGTTCTCGATGCCCGAGCAGAAACCGAGCTGCTGCAGCATCTCGAGGTCGAAGGTCGTGCGCATGCGGAGACGTTGCGCCTCGAGCAGCTTGCCCTGCGCCTCGAACTCCTTCAGACGCTCGCCCAGCTCATGCTCGATCGTCCCGATCGCGCGCTGGACCGTCTCCGTGCCCGCGACGTAGTGCGAGGCGGGGAAGATCGGCACCGAGTCCATCTTCTCGATGACGTCGCCCGTGAGCGGATGCAGGGTGTACAGCGCTTCGATCTCGTCGCCGAACATCTCGATGCGGATCGCGTACTCCTCGTAGACCGGGATGATCTCGATCGTGTCGCCGCGCACCCGGAAGTTTCCGCGTGAGAAGTCGACGTCGTTGCGGTTGTACTGCATCGAGATGAACTTGCGGATCAGCGCGTCTCGGTCGTACCGCTCCCCCACCTGCAGGGCGACCATGGCGCGCAGGTACTCTTCCGGGGCGCCGAGTCCGTAGATGCACGACACCGTCGACACCACGACCACATCGCGGCGCGACAGGAGCGAGTTCGTGGTCGAGTGACGCAGGCGCTCGACCTCCGCGTTGATCGAGGAGTCCTTCTCGATGAACGTGTCCGTCTGCGGGACATACGCCTCGGGCTGGTAGTAGTCGTAGTACGAGACGAAGTACTCGACCGCGTTATTCGGCAGGAGTTCGCGGAACTCGTTCGCGAGCTGCGCCGCCAGGGTCTTGTTGTGCGCGAGCACCAGTGTGGGACGCTGCACCTGCTCGACGAGCCAGGCCGTCGTCGCGGACTTACCGGTACCGGTGGCACCGAGGAGGACCACGTCGGTCTCTCCGGCGTTGATGCGCGCGGCGAGGTCGGCGATCGCCTGCGGCTGGTCGCCGGAGGGGCTGTACTCGCTGATGACCTCGAAAGGACGAACGGATCGCGTGGCCTGCATGATTCCAGCGTAGGCGGGGCCTCCGACATCGGGGGCGGGTTGTGTTCGCCCATCACGAACGGACGTCAGCCGGGGGGAGCGATCCGCGCCCAGAGCTCATCGACCTGGCGGCGCGTGTCGTCGAGATCGCCGTCGGTGTCGATCACCACGTCGGCGAGCTTCAGACGTTCCTCGTCCGTGGCCTGAGACCCGATCCGCGCGCGGGCATCGTCTTCTCTGAGGCCCCTGTTCTCGACGAGCCGCCGGACGCGCTGCTCAGCCGGCGCATGAGCGACCACCACGAGATCCCACGCGTCGCCGCCGCGCGCCTCTGCGAGCAGCGGCACGTCGTAGACGACGACCGCATTCGCGTCGGCGGTCAACGCTTCGCGGAATCGCCGCTCGGACTCGACCCGCACGGCGGGGTGGACGAGCGCGTTGAGAACGGCCAGGCGCTCCGGGTGACCGAACACCCGCGCTCCCAGGGCCGCGCGGTCCAGTGCGCCGTCGGCCGTGACGACCTCCGACCCGAACTCGCGGGCGATCGCGGCCAGCACGGGCGCCCCCGGCGACTGCACCTCGCGCACGATCGCGTCGGCGTCGACGACGACGGCGCCCCGGTCGCGGAGCATCGCCGCGATCGTGGACTTGCCGGAGGCGATGCCGCCGGTGAGCGCGAGAAGGGGCACCAGTCGAGGATGCCACAGACGCCGACACCGGCGGGTGGACTACCATTCGAGAGGGGCCGTGCTCTGGCTTCTCGAACCACCCGCGGAAGTCATAACATGCCGAACCCGAATGTCGTGGTCGTCGTCGAAGACGATGCCGACATCCGTTCGCTGATCGGAGCCGTGCTCGAGCAGGCCGGGTTCGTCGTACATCCCGCATCCGACGGCTTCGAGGGTGTCGACCTGGTCGAGCGGCACGACCCGGCCGTGACGACGCTGGACGTGAGCATGCCGGGCATCGACGGCTTCGAGACCGCCCGGCGGATCCGTGCCTTCAGCGCGACGCGCATCCTCATGGTGAGCGCCCGCGCGGACGACGCGGAGGAACGCGCGGGACGTGACGCCGGGGCTGACGACTATCTCACGAAGCCGTTCCGCCCGCGGGAGCTCCGCGAGCGCGTCCGTCTCCTGGTGTATGGGGAGCACGCGGACGGCGCCTAGTCACGGACAACCCGCAGCGCGAAGCCTCAGGCCAGCCCGAACGGCTGCTCCCCGGAGAGCACCGCCTGCGCGGCCGCCGAGTCCGCGACCTCGATGAGGCGGTCGGCGTCGTAGCCGACCTCGCCCGCCAGTGCCACCCCGGCGCCGATCACCGGCACGACCGACGTCCCGAGCACCCCGACATCATCGGCCACGCGGTCGCGAAGCGCGCGCACGGTGCGGCGCACGTCCGTCACCGTCGTCGTGATGAAGGCGACGGTGACCCCCGTCGTGTCGGTCTCGCCGACGAGGGCCATCGTCGGTGAGTGGCGGCGGACCGCAGAGCGGAACTCCCGCAGGATGGCATCCCCCTCCTCCGGGCCGAAGGCGGTCACGACGCGGCGGAGATCGTCGATGCGCAGGCACACCACGCACGGGTCCTCTTGCGCTGCCCGTGCACGCGTGAGCAGGATGCCGAGGGCGCCGCGGAACGAGTCGCGTAGGAGGATGCCGTCGCGATCCACGGTGAGGTTCCGCGTACCCGCGGTGTTGCGCAGGGCCGAGTCGCTTGAACGCAGCGAGGAGGTCACGACGACCGCCGCGACGACCAGGACGATGGTCAGCACGGCGGCGATCGGGGTGCCGAACGCCGAGCGGAAGAGCTCGCTGTCCGGTCCGCGCATCACGAAGACGACGGTGCGCGTCGTGAACCAGAGGACCTCGATCGCCAGCACGACGGTGAGGCCGGCCGCGCTCCAGCGCCCCCGGACGACGCCACGCCGGGTCTCGACCGCGCCGAGCGCTGCGAAGAGCGCGTTGGCCAGGAAGAACGGCACCGCACCGGCCCATGTACCGCCGTCGGGCCCGGCGGCGAAGGCCGCCACCATGACGGCGAGGACGACCGCGCCACCGACGATGAGCGGCGTGCGCAACGAGCGCCCGTTGAAGGACACGCATCCGACCCAGATGAAGCCGGTCGCGGCGACGAACGCGCCGTTGCCGATCGCGAGAGCGACGTAGGCACCGGGCACGAGCAGTTCCAGCAGGTAGCACAAGGCGGACAGGCAGCCGCTGACGTAGGCCGCCGACCAGTAACGACCGGGCCGTCCGTCCTTCAGCATGAGCGTGTCGAGCACGAACATGAGCGCCGAGACGAAGATGACCAGGAGAGCGGCGAACTGAAGACTGACCGAGTCGAGGATCATGCGCCGCTCTCACCTTCACGCGGGAGACGGACGGTGAAGGTCGCCCCCTCGCCGAGAACCGAATGGACGGTGATGTCTCCGCCGTGCGCGCGGGCGATGTCCCGGCTGATCGCGAGCCCGAGCCCGCTGCCGTGAACCGATGAGTTTCGCACCGCATCGCCCCGGAAGAACCGTTCGAAGAGACGCGCCTGCTCCGTGCGCGAGATTCCGGGGCCGTCGTCCGCGACGGAGATCCACACGGAAGCGTCGTCGTATCCGGCCTCGACCGCCACCGTCCCCCCGCGGACGTTGTACTTGATCGCGTTCGAGAGGAGGTTGTCGACGACCTGCCGGAGGCGGCGCGGATCGACGACGGCGGTCGCGCTGCGCACGGCGGAGTCGTCGATCCGGATGCCGTAGTCCGCCGCCCTCGGGGCCTGCGACTCGACGGACAGCCCCACGACGGTCGCGACGTCGGTCGGGGCGGGAATGAGATCGAATGTCGCGCCCCGGTGCGAGGACGCGGACATCGCCAGGATGTCGGAGACCAGTTCGCGCAGCCGCGTCGCGTTGCGCGCAGCGACCTCGAGCCTCTCACGGGTCGCGGCGTCGATGGCCGGATCGTCCATGGCGAGGTCCAGATAGCCGATGATCGATGTCAGTGGTGTCCGAAGCTCGTGCGACACACTGGCCACCAGATCGTCACGGGCGCGCAACGCCTGCTCCTCGGCCGTGACATCGCGGGAGACGACGATGCTTCCGGGGCTCGAGTCTGTGGTGGAGGGCAGGCGCCGAGCCGTGACGCTGAGCGCACGCCGGTCCTGTCCCGGCGCGCCGAACCACACCAGCTCCCCCTCGAACACCTCGCCGGCGCGAGCGCGCAAGAGCGGCGTGGCATCCGCCGCGAGAGGAGTCATCCCGTCCGCGGCATATGCGGCGATCGGCGTGCCGAACACGTCCGTGGTCGCCTGCAAGCGCGCGTGGGCCTCATTCGTCACGGCCACGTCCCCCTCCGGCGTGACCCGGATGACACCGAAGTCCACGGCATCCAGGACCTCGGTCACGAGATCCTCCTGGCGTCGAGCCCGCTGCGCTGAACGACGGAGTTCGGTGGACTGCTTCTCGAGGAGGGCACGTTGGGCGCGAGCACGTCGAGCCGTGGAGTTCGCCAGGGCGGAGAGGGCCACGACGGTGAACGGCAGGACCACCGTCGCCGCGGTCAGTCGCTGCTCGTCGTCCTGGATGAGCTGGAACGCGACGACCGCTGACACTCCGGCGAAGACCGCGATCACTCCGCCGACCCCGAAGGTCGAACCGATCCAGATGGCCGGGAAGGCCCACAGCAGCCCGGCGCCCGCGAGAGGGGCGCTCTCGCGCAGCAGGGCGATCGCCACGACATCGACGATCGGAACGATGCCGAGCGCCCACGCGGGGAGCGACCTCCACGGGGCGAGGATGGCGAGCATGGCCCCCGCGAAGATGATCGTGACACTGACGGCGAAGACGGTCACGGAGCGGACCTGTCCCAGGAGCGATGTCGTGACGACCAGCAGCAGGGTCGCCGCGAGAAGGAGGGCCTGATTCGACAGGATGCTCCGATGAACCCCGAGTCGCTCGGTCCATAACGTGCCCGGCATGGCCATGACCATAGCGCGCGCTTCGCCGTGCCGCTCGCCCTGTCGCGGCGCGCCGGTGCGCACCCCTCTCGGACCCCGATTGCGACGGAGCGCGGGTCTCACCCTCGCGCGAGTGCCTCGCTCGTCCAGCGCGCGAACTGCTGCCACGGATCGTCGATGCCCGCGCGCAGCGCGTCGACGTGCTCGGCGAGCTCGGCGCTCAGCCGGAACCACTCCGTTCGACCGAACCGCTCCGCCGCGAACTGCTCGTGCCGCCGACGCTCGACGGCGCGGTCGCCGCGCTCGAAGGCGAGGAGCTGATCGTGCCACAGCGTCTGCAGCCGGCGGCGGGGCTGCGAGGTCGTGCCGATCTTCACCCGATCCTCGTATCGCAGGTAGTAGACGACGTCGACGCGCGGCGGCGGGAGCTCCGCGTCGACCGGCTCGCCCACGCGCCACTCGCAGACGGCGCAGGTCCATCCGCCCGGCCAGCGCACCCCGATCCGCGACCCGCACAGCGCGCACGGCGACGACAGCACGTCGGTCACCCCCTGGTCCGACCCCGCCCACTCCGCCGCGACGGCGAAGTGCCAGGTGCACAGCGGCAACGGGCCGCCGTTCTCAGCGGGCGAGCCGCAGCCGGGGGCGACGCAGTCGAGAACGGATGCCATGACCGACACCGTAGACGCCGCCTCCGACACCGAAGCTCATTCCGCCGCGGGAGCATCCTCCATCGTCAGGAACAGCCCCGCGTAGGGTCCGAGTTCGAGAGCGAAGCTCTGCAGCTCATCCACACGACCCAACACGTCGCCGGTGGCGGCGTCGACGGCTGTGCTCTGCGGCACAAGACACTCCGAACGGACCGTCCCCTCGATGGTCTCCCCCGAGAAGTTGAGCACGGTCAGCTGCAGCGGTGCGTCCTCACGACGACGATCGCCGCCGTCCAAGCGGTGCACCATCACGAGCATGCTCGGATGCCCCACCTGCGGGATGTCGACCTGGGACGCCACGGCGATCCCGTTCTCGTTCCGGATCCTGAGCACGTCGCGAAGCCCGGCAAGGAAGGAGGACGAGTCGTTCTGCTGCGCGCCGAGCGAGCCGTAGAGCGAGCGGGCCCGCGGCATCCCCGACGCCGAACCGCCGGCTTCCGGGGCCACATCGAGGAGGTCGTGGGCACCGCGCTCGATCCAGCGCGTGTCGCCCGAGGCGATGAGGTGGCGGACCTCATCGGCGGGGAGGGTCAGCGAGCCCGTCAGGTCCCACCCCGAGAGGGCGAACACACCCGGCTGCCACGAGTTGTATTTCGCGAGGAGAAGATGCGCATCACGGATGGCCGGGATGTCGTGCTCGGTGATGTCGTCGAGTGTGGCCTTTCCCTGGGTGGCCGCGATCAGCGAAGCCGTCGTGCAGGCGATCCCGTTCTGCGTGAACACGAGGTTGTAGTCGGCGTCGACCGTGAGCTTCTCGGTCAGTTCGGAGCGCACGGTCTCGGCGATCTCCGAGCCGGTCGCCTCCCCGTGCCGGAACGGGTAGACCGTGTCGTGGTGGGTCGTCGCCCAGTGCACCAGCTCGTAGGTGAGCTCGTCGTGATTCTGCATCCCATGGACCAGCTGCACCGGTTCGACGCCGATCTCGAGCGACGTCGTCAGAGCGAGACGGAGGAACTCGGTGTTGGCCGTCGCCAGGGCGTGGTGATATCCGGGGCGGGTGACGAAGTCGTACGACAGGTCGGCACCGACGGCCGCGGTGTCGCGGATGTCCTCGATCGTGAGGTTCAGCTCCTGGAAGGTGAAGCCGCCGACCTTGCGCACCATCCCGGCGATGATGTGGTTGGCAGCGTGCGACAGCGGGTGCCCCTCGGACCACGCCGGGAGACCCTCCGCGCTCTTCTCCACGCCGAGGAAGCCGTTCGCGTCGAGTCGGAGGGCGCTCGTGCCGAGGTCGCCCAGCGAGTGCAGGGCGTCTCCGATGACCAGACGCATCCCCGCGAAGGTCGGGTCGAGCCAGTTGATCGAGGGCTGTCCCTCCTTGAAGTAATGCAGGTAGACCCAGCGGCGTTCCATGCCGTCGGTGCCCACGACGGGGGCCGTGGCGCTCCAGTTCGTCTCCTTGACGCCGGGCGTGTAGAAGATCACGCGTTGGAGTTCGCCGATGATGTATCCGCGAGCGCTCAGCTCTCGCTCCGTCTCGGCATCGAGGTTCACCGAGTCCCGACCCGCCGGCACCTCGGGGAGCAGACCCCAGTCTTCTCGGGGGATCTCCACCATGTGGTAGATCCCGGGGTAGTCCTTATAGGCCATCTCGGCGAGCCGGAAGTCCGCGCCCTTCCCGGTGTGGCCCGGAACGATGTCGTCGATGACGCTGCCGCCGTGCGCGTCCGCCACGTCGGCGACGCGACGGAAAGCATTCTCGTCCCCGAAATCAGGGTCGATCTGCGTGCTGATCCGGTCGAAGTGACCGTCGACGCTCGGCGTCTCCTGCCACCCCGTGATACCGCCGGCCCGCTTCACCGGTCCGGTGTGGATACCGTTGATCCCCACCCACTCGAAGGCCTCCCAGAGAGTCTCGTCGCCCAGAGCGTCCAGAAACGATTCGCCGGGCCGCGTGATCAACGAGATGGGGTAGGCCGTGAACCAGACGTCTGTGGATTCGATCGCGCGGCGCGCGTCGGGACGGGCGTACGGATTGCGCCACATCGACGGCTGGCCCGACAACTGGCGGCTCAGCACGTCGGCGTCCTTGAGCATCGACTGGCGCACCAGCCATTCCACGTAGGAGGGGTTGGCACCGTTCGCGTTGCGCGGATCGGTCAGGAACCGTCGCAGCGTGCCCCCGCGGAACTGATCGCGCGGGCGGAGTCGACGGGGCCGCGCCGGATACCGCTGCTCGTCGTAACTGATCTCCGCCGCGGTCTCGACCACGTCGTCGGTGCCTCCCGGCTGCGCGTCGACCGTGTCGTCATCCACCACGGTTCGCTCGTCGGCGTCGTCCACTCCCGACCTCCCTCACGTCACCTCCGACGCTAGTCGGTCCTCACGACATCGGCCGTGGGCATTGACCTCGGCCGGTGGTGTGTCGACAGTTCCGGTGATCCGGTGCACCTCACCGCGCCGCGTCGGCGGAGCGAAGGACGACGGCCGCGAGAACGCCCGCGGCCGCGCACAGGGCCAGCACCACGGCGAGGAACACGCTCCAGCCGCTCGCGGCGAACACCAGGCCCAGGGCCCAGCCGAACAGGCTCGACCCGGCGTAGTAGCCCAGGTAGTACAGCGAAGAGGCCTGGGCGCGCGCGTCCGGATCCGCCGCGACGGGCGTCCATCCGGATGCCACCGCGTGCGCGCCGAAGAACCCGGCGGTGAAGGCGATGAGCCCGACGACCGCCGTCGCCACCGTCGGGATGAACATGGCCGCCGCTCCCCCGGCCATCACGGTCGTGCACACGAGCAGAACAGGCAGTCGTCCGTATCGCACCGCCAGCACTCCCGCACGCGGGGACGAGAAGGTGCCGGCGAGATAGGCGAGGAAGAGCAGGGTCACCACTGCCGGCGCGAGGAGGAAGGGAGGCCCCGTCAGGTGGAAGCCCAGGTAGTTGTAGACCGCGACGAAGGCACCCATCAGAAGGAAACCCTGCGCGTAGAGCACGAGCTGGACCGGGGAGCGCAGATTGATCCCCACGCGGCGGCGCACGGACGGACCGCTCGCGGTGCGGGCGCGTCCCGGCACGAAACCGCGCGCCGCCGGCACCAGCGCGACGAAGACGATTGCCGCCGCTACGCAAAGGAGGACCACGGATGCCACGCCCCACCGCCAGCCGCCCACCTCGGAGGCCCATCCCGAGGCGACCCGACCGGATAGCCCACCCACCGTCGTGCCCGCGATGTAGGACCCGGCGGCCGCGGCGACGTGGCGCGGAGCGACCTCCTCGCTGAGGTACGCGAGCGCCACGGCGGGAACCGCGCCGAGCGCCGCGCCCTCCAGCAACCGCAGCGTCAGGAGGACACCGATGTCCGGCGCGAACGGCATGATCGCTCCCAGCAGAGTCGCCACGAGCAGACCGATCGCCATCGCCGGGACCCGCCCGAAGCGGTCGGCGACCAGCGACCACGGAATCACCGCGACGGCCAGCCCCAGCGTCGACGCCGAGACCGTGAGAGCAGCTCCGGCCGGCCCCGCTCCCGTATCTGCCGCGATCGCGGGAAGGACCGCCTGCGTCGCGTAGAGCTGGGCGAACGTCGCCACCCCGCCGAAGAAGAGTCCGATGAGGAGACGGCGATACTCGCGACTGCCGGGAAGGTGTCCGGGGAAGTCGCTCACGACTTCGACCCTACTGATTCACGGGCGCAGACGACGAGGCGCCGGGCACGCCCCGTGAGGGGAGCGCCCGACGCCTCGTCGAATATGTGCCCGTAAATGCGAAATGGCCACCCAGCTTTGGGTGGCCATTTCGTGAAAAGAAGTCCGGCGGTGTCCTACTCTCCCACAGGGTCCCCCCTGCAGTACCATCGGCGCTGAGAGGCTTAGCTTCCG